>Ga0209639_1000195_pt1 | contig 95985 bp, 60 predicted proteins | sample EPASupsiteHSE605_FD_187268 | JGI IMG/M metagenome (GOLD analysis project Ga0209639, IMG submission 187268) | Bioremediated contaminated groundwater from EPA Superfund site, New Mexico - Sample HSE6-05 (SPAdes) (version 2) | ecosystem: Environmental > Aquatic > Deep subsurface > Groundwater >...
TTCAACTATTGAATCAACAATAATATCTACACCAGTTTCAACTATTGAATCAACAATAATATCTACACCAGTTTCAACTATTGAATCAACAATAATATCTACACCAGTTTCAACTATTGAATCAACATTAATATCTACACCAGTTTCAACTATTGTAGCAACATTAATATCTACACCAGCTTCAACTAGGGAAGCAACAATATTAAACACGCCATTTTCAGCTATTGAATCAACAATAATATCTACACCAGTTTCAACTATTGAAGCAACAATAATATCTACACCAGTTTCAACTATTGAATCAACAATAATATCTACACCAGTTTCAACTATTGAATCAACAATATTATGTTCTCCAGTTTCAACTATTGCAGCAACAATAATATCTACACCAGTTTCAACTATTGAATCAACAATAATATCTACACCAGTTTCAACAATTGTAGCAACCATATTAAACACACCAGTTTCAACAAATTGGGAAACAATAATAAACACATTGGATCAAACCAAAACAACTCACAAAATGGTTCCTTTCCAAACCTAACATTATTACCCACATTTTCTCAAACCAGGTTAATAAGTATTACCATTACTATGATTGATACAGTTTCGGCCTTTTATTCTTTCTCAAAATTTGAGAGTAAGACATATACAAAAATGATTAGTTCATCTGTTTCTAATGGGAATACAATTTACATTTCTGTATTAAGCATCATTGATATATCAACTGTTTTTCATACAATAGTTATATATACTGTCAAATCAGAATCACATGTTTACTCATATTATCAAGTTGATAATACTTCAGAAGATAGTGCGCTTAACAAATTAAATTATTTGGTGATATCATCAGTAGTTTTTCTCCTTTTACTATTAGTGTGCGTAGTTTTTTTTTATGTATACATTAATAAGTCTTACAATCACACATCATCATGTTCTTCTCATGAAATGATTGAAGAAACTGGAGTTTTTATTGATGATTCTATTTCAAATATTGTTCATAATGATAATCCACTATGGCTAACTTCAATGCTAGATGATAATGATGATCCTTTCCGTAATGATTTTGAAGAAACAGGAAATCCTATTCAGCAATTTAGGGTAGGTTTACATAAATAGGCACTAAAAACAGTGTATTCAAACCAGAGTAAAACTCATAAATTATTTATATTAATGATAGTTTTCAATAAAATTTTTTCGTTCAATATTTCTGTTTCTTCTTTATCAGGCTTTGGAGCTTTTTGAGTGGCTGGAACAGAGGGAACATGCTCATTCTCCCTCAATTGTTGAAGAGCCATATGGGGAGATCTCCATTCTTTTAATACCCAGTCTGAGGAATTTTCAATTTCACGAGTAATTTTATCCCTTTGACTCTCAATAAATCCAGAAATGAAATGAGAAATCGCTTCTTTACGTGAATCGGATTGTTCTGGTGTATTCAAAGGGATTGGGATTTTCATTATTTTCAAGTATTGTTTAAAGACTTCATTTCTTTCATTTTCTATGATCGAAAAATCCTTAAAGATCCTCATTAACATAGATTCAAACTCATTATATTTCATTTTTAAAAGCTGATTTGCCTTGCCACACTTCTGAAAAAAAACCTGATGTTTCTTATTATTAGAAGAAATAAACATTCCAGGATGTTGTGGATCCTCGACAACAATCGAAAATGAGCTATTAAAGTCCTTATCTTTCGAATATCCTTTTTTAATAATCCTGCCTCCATTTATAGTTGATATTTGACACTCAATATAGTTATAGCAATACCCAAATGTGTTGAAAAAACCAAGAAGAAGCTCACCGACATTTTCTTTGCAATTATTCGGAGCTGATTGAATAATATATACTATCATTTGCATAAGAACAGTGCTCGAAATACCACCTTCATAAGGAGAATCAAGAGAATTAACTCTTAAAAAGTGTTTAAGAACCATTAAGAGTGGGAACAAAGAATGATATGTTGAAAGAAGGCTTCTTGTTCTTTGAATATTTAAAAGTCCATTAAAAGAATGTACTGATTCTTCAGAAATAGATATATCAATATTAAAACCAAACGTAGATTCGACTCCTGCTATAATTGGTACCCTTGCATTATGTCGGACGCATGAGATTGGTAGCAAAAAAGAATATACATTAACTAACTGAAAACATAATTGGTCCAATATATCTCCGATGCTCATACTTTTTGTTCTACTCACTATTAAAAAATCCAAGTCTCCTTTCGGCATTGCAGTATTTGATGCAGATGAACCATGAAGAATTACATCAGACTCTGGAAGGAGCTTTTGGACCAAAAATGTAAGCTTTCTCAATATTAAATACCGAATTTCTTTCTCCTCTTTTGTTAATTCAATATATTTTGCAAAATCACAAATTTCTTTCGATAATACCATTCTTTGATTCTTATGCTTATAACCAATCGCTCGAATCCACGGAGGACGGCTCTTTGAAGGCGGTAAATCATGAACTACAACATCATTATACTGATCATAGAGATCCTGATTAATCATTATGAGTGGCAAGAGCAATCTATAACAAAGAAAAAAACATTATGTTAGTTTTTGTTTCTCTTTGTGTGAATTCTAGTATAGACTCAGGAAGGTCTTACCAGTCGAGCTCTGGATTATTGAGTGTTTATAAATGCGTTTTTACTCGTTTTGATGTGTTTTTGGACTCAGGAGGTGTGATTAGAGTTGATATGAATGGTGATCTCGATATTTCTGATTGTTCCTTTTACAACTGTTCCACAGGAGGTTACACATGTGGAGCTATTAGTTTTTCCGGTCTGAGATGCAATGTTTCTAGGGTATGTGGTAGTAAATGCTCAGGAGGATTCCACCAATTTGGGAATTTTCATTCAAATAGCCATGAAATTCGCATTGATTCCTTGTCTTTAAACAGATGCAGCGATAGAGGAACTGGATATAATACATTTTCAATAACTCGGTCCAGATGCATTGTGACAAATACCAATTCATCATCAAATTTCAATGATATTGTTTCTGGAATTAGTATGGATCAACCCATAAGTATAAAAGTAGTGCTTTGCTGTTTCAGCAATTGCGTATCAAAAAGTTATATAACAGTCTATTTCGCAGGTGGGACAAGCAATAATGTAACATACTCCAATATAGTTAATAACACTGATATGATGGCTTCGAAAGGAGTTGTTTATGTAGAAACAACAGGAATTGGGACATTGACAGAGTGTGTTTTCTTCAACAATTCAAACACACTTTTCTGCATTGGATATGGCAATATGAGAGTATACAACTGCATAATCTCTCATGGTTCAATATTAACGTATGGAACTGTTTCATTCCATAATAACTCCCATCCATTTTCATCAACCTATGAAATTAAGCTTTTCTCTTCCTTTTTATGTGATGCCGATCTACAAGACTCGTCAGTCTTCGTAACTCATTCATTGTCCTCCCCGAACAATATATTTCTAACAATTCTTATTATGTTTTTTTGAATCATCATATTGATATTTTCAATGGGTATCAACACTCAATTTTTGTGAGAGAAATATAAATAGCCGACCACATAGAACATTTATGGATAAGGCTCAAAAGGAGTTTGCTCTTCATTGTCTTAATGTTATTGGGTATTTTGATGGTGCCCCCCTTCCGGATAATATGAGAATAACTGGAATTGGTGGAGGCGAACTTTCAGGAAATGCTCGCTATTTTACTGCTGTTAAAGGAGATGATCTTTATATATGTGTGAGAGGCGCTACAGAGCCTGGTGATTTTGAGATGGTTCTTGATTTTGAGTCAAGGCCATTTCTTGATGGATATGTTCATGGTGGAATTGAAAAGGCCTCTCGTTGGGTCCTGTCCCAATTACAGGATCAACTTAATGGATTTAATGGCAGAGTTATATGCACAGGGCATTCTCTTGGTGCTGTTACAACCTCATTAATTGCAATGATTTTGAAATATGAAATGGGTAAATCTAATATCATTGCTTTGAACTTTGCTCCTTTTCCGATTTTCAGCAAATCCATTGCTGAAAGGACAAAATCATTTATAACAACAGTCATTTTTAATAATGATATTGTTCCAAGGATAAATGGTGCAAACATTTCCAAACTATTATCACTTTTAGTTCCTCCTGAGGGACCTCAAAGAGAAATGGGCAAAAACAGAGCTAAAACAATGGTTTTGTCAATGATGCAGAATGTGATGAAAAGCCAAGGTGTAACAGATCAAAAAATTGTTGCTTCAGTATATGAAAAGGTTGGAAATAGGGTAATAGAGATGATTGATAAAATCGACGTGATCCGCGGTTATCAATATTTCTTGGGAGGAATACTATTCCATGTAATTGAAAAGATGGATGCTCAAACTGCAAAGAAGAACTATAGGATCGAAAGCTATAATGAGAACTTAGGCCTTGATTTATTTGGAATGATGATGGGTGTATCTGAGCACTTCTATTCTCATTACAAGCAGGTTATTCCTAATGCGTTTATCACATCAGTGCCACTAATGACTGTACCTGACCTTGATTAGTAAACATTTTAGAATTTCTCTTGTACAAATTGAACAACTGATGAATTGCCTGTCTGACTAGCTTTATATGCAATAATAGGTATAAAATCCCAACATGATTTTCGAGTTGCAACATCAAGAGCTTCGGAAATAAAACCATAGTCAAGAAACAACGAGCACTGGGATCTTGGATCATCATGAGTGGTGGTAATTATTATGGGAAGATAATACCATTTATCAGATTGAATAATATTATTCAATAATGGTTTAAATATTGCCTTCATTATTGTTTTTTGAGATTGAGTCTTTTTGATGAATGACAAGATTATATCAAGAGAGGACTTTGATAAACGAATGACTGCATCTTTAAGAGCATCGCTTAAAGATAATTCAAATGTTGAACATATTTCTTCAGCAAGAGAGTAGTAGCCGAAATCGATTAGTACACCAATGGTATTAATGGCAGAATCAATATCAAATATTTTTGTCATTGAATCAAGGATATATTGTTCTTTCTTCTTGAATGCCATCGAAAAAACTTTGCTCTGAACTGATATTATTTTATGCATTGTTATTATTTGCTCTTCAACCATCTCAGAGGGACGAAATGGAAACGTATCAGGAGAAGACTCAATTTGACCGTGCCTAATGGCAATTGATTGGGTCAATAATTCCTCAGCATGAAATAGCATATTCATTTTTGTTCTAAAATCGCCAACATTATTAAAACATTCGATCGAAATCATCGCAGCATTTTCAAGCCAGTTGATCATCGACAGAAATGAAAATAATGAATGGTACATTTTCCTTTGATGCAAAAAACCAATTAAATCAATAAAATATGGAGATAAAAAAGATAGTCCAGGATCTCTGTTATATAAAAACTTCACAAGTTCAACAGTTTTTCCTTTGGAAATGTTTGGATAAAAAAAATCATGAATGAATGTATTACTGAATTCCTCTGATTGATTGAGAGAACAAAGAATAGAAAATGCAGGATCTAAAAATCCTAATGCAGAAAGCATCCGGATTGCTGATGAAGGAGGTTGTATATAGTAGGATATAAAGCTTTGAAGCTCACTTGTCTTGCTACATACAGCTGCTTTTGGATTTGACTTAATAAAACTATAAAATGGAAACTCGGCGAAAACATCCTTAATAGCAACAATATCAATTCTAGTTATTTCTTTTACCATTGTATTAACAATCCTAATGCTATACATTAAATTATTAACCAAAATATTCTCTTCAATTGAGGTAAACTGCGCCCAAAACCTTGATTGCTCGATCAAACCAAGAAATAGACAAGTTTTCAGTCTTGATCTGGCAATATGTTCAAAAAGAACATCAAATTCAGAACACAATGAAAGTGCTTCCTTATCATATTCAAATCTAAATAATAAATCTGCAATATTGATTATGCAATCCTTAGAAGGATAACCATGAAATGAATAACAAGTTTGATGATGTTGAAAAATACCAATGCTAATTGAAGACAAAACAATTCCAAACTGAGAAATAATATTGGAAGGAAGTGTTAGCTCGATAACCTTAGACAAAAATATTAAAAAATGAATCTCTTTGTAGAAAGAATCTATTTCATAAGAAGAAATTATACCAATAATTACATCAGATATCATTGTAGTGATTTCATTAATAAGCTCTGGGAATGACTCTAAACAAACCCCAAACCTCTTCTTTAATTCTCCTATCATTGATAAATTGTTACATTGAGAAAAAAACAGTTTCAAACACCATGAAATGGATGAGGTTGAAAAGTCGACGCATTTCGATATTACCTCATCAGCACCAAATATATTAAGAATCCTAAATAAGGTATAATATGAACCTGTCTGAAAACTCATAAAGATTGGAATGTATTTTAAGTCATTTTTCAATGTACAAAATAGACTTCCATATAATGATGGGAACTGTTTTAGTAATTGATATAGTATCTTTTCATTAAAATGCTGGCTGTTCAGAATAATATCTAAAGATTTTTTGTCAATATATTGAATATAATCGATGCATTCATTAATAGGCGTGCCCGAAACCAAATATTCAATTTGTTTATCGTATGGAATGCTTTGAGAAAAAGAATAGTATGTAGGATTACCATCAACTTTCACAACCGACATAACTCTCTTAATTATTTCCATTTTCGAAGGAAGAATATCAAGCTTAGACAAATGAAACAACTGTTTGATTCGATACTCATTATAATTCGTCTCAATATCTTTTGACAATTCTTCAATGTCAATCTTATACAAAATATCATCAAGAATTCCAATACATAAATCATCTAATCTCATCAAATCAGCAAATAACTCCAATAAAACTACAAGGGGTGGATTCCCATTATACTTGGAATCAATATAACTCATTCGGTTCAATATACCATTATCATATTGTAATGTACAGGAATCATGTTTATTCTGAGAAAGCTTTCGATTAATAAAAGAATTAACAGATTTGCCTCCAAAATCAATTTCAGAAATCGGGCAAGGTTCAGAATCCATTATAAGAAATAAAACTTCATATGGGTATTTCGATTGAAAATATTGTAGGAAAACACTGCTAAATGCTCTTCCTTCATACTTCTGAATAATATAGTAAAAAATATTAATATCCAACACACCTTCAATATTCTCAATTTCTTTCGTTGAGTTAGATGTAGCTAAAGAAAATAAGAATGATTCAATACTTTCGAAATGATTTGCTTCGATGAACATATGAAACTTCAAGAATGACGAGGTCAGCTTATCTGTGGAATTTCGGTGATAAGATGATGACATAATGTCACTTTCTTTTGTAAGGTTTTTGTCTCTAAATAATAACAAATCTGTTCCTTTCTCCTTCCTAGTATTAGATAGAACAATAATCTCATCCAATAATGTTCTTGTGATTTCAATAGGTATTGCATTATATTTGTTTTGAAAAAATGATTCGACAAAAACCATTGGATCAGAAACTAATGCAGAATCTGTATTTATGATTGAAGATTCATATAATGAGCGTGATCGATGATAAATCATATGTAAAAAACTGTTTTCTTTGGATATCGAAAAAGCATGTTCATAGTAATGTTTTCCTAGCATTTTATAGAACAAACTCTCTTTCCCAATTATTGCTCTTTCAATTGTTTCACTAGCGGATCTAAAGTGAGTATACTTGAGTGCCAAAGATAATTCATTATAATACTTGTTATTAATACTATCTTCTAAAATATGAGTGATTTCTCGAGCAAGTCTATAGGAACAAATATATCCAGATGAATCTTGCAAAAAAACAAGCGAAAACATATCTTTCTCTATTGAGAGACGGAGATCAATGTTAGACACACGAGCTAAAACTTGTTTAATCATCTGCAAAACTTTGTTATTCTTATCAATATTGGTTCTCATCACTGCAACTAAAGAGTACAAAACAAAATATCCAGATAGAAAATCAAAGTCTATTCGTTTTGATTCATCATCAATGATAAAATATTTAAGTTTTTGGAAATCGAAAATTTTATCATCAAATATTTTATCAGATAACAGCTTTGGAACAGAGCTGGATTTTAACTCAGATGATGACACAGTTCTCTGCAATATTGATGATAATGAGCATAAAAGACGAATATCATTAAGAAGTCGTTTGATTGTATTTTGAACAATCCCCTTTTGATACTTCTTCTTAAGCTGAAAATGGAGTTCTTCAATTGCTTTGCGATTACCAATATATGATCGAATCTTGGATATGTATATCCATGGAATCAATTCAATGAAATCAGGTTCTTTAATAACAAGGTCTGGACCGTTTGAAAACAAAACATTTGATAGAATATCTACAAAATGCAGCTCTTTCTTGATTGCTGAATTAGTTAATGAAAAAAAATATCCATTTTCTACATTTGGGAAAGGGTTTGGATATACAAATGATCCACAAATCCTTGATTGGATGATTCTAGAAAGCTCAGGTGACTCATAATTAATTGGGAAAGAAAAAACAGATCCGAAATCGATGATTCTCATGGATGATTTAGCGAAATAATCAATTGGGGGGCTGATCATGAAATGTAGACCATTGATACCAATTGATGCCAATATTGTTTCTGGCTTAATTATTTGAATAACAGGATCTAAATACTCCCTTATAGAATATGCCATAGAAATATTGTTTTCACTCATCCATTTTAGGAAAGATATGAAAAGCTTTTGATGTTTTGCCTCAAATTGGAATTCTTCTTGGGTATTAATATCAACAATAAGCTTATAAACAGCCGAATTAACTTCTTGAATTAAATATAATGGCATTATCTGTATAAAATCTGAGTTAATAAACCCTAATCTTGATAAAAAAGAACTGATTATCCACTTAAGAGATAAATTTGATGGAATTCTCTCTGATGCAGGATATATTGTATTAATATCCCCATTGAACAATAATTTGAGATTCCGAATCCCATAATCTCTGTTTGATGAATGATATAACATCCAAGAGAGTTCGAGTTCAGAGTTGTAGAGAAAATACTGGGCCATTTTAATAATATTCTCTTCGAAACTCATAGAGAACTCCCTTGACATTGCAGTAAAAATATGGTGTAAAACACTGTAGCAAAGAAGGATCATCTTTTATAACAAAAAGAGTATGAGGATAATACCCCAAAATATGATGGTTGGGATCCATATTCTTAAGAACTTTGATGGAGAGAGGGATCTCGCATTAAGCACTAGACTGAGGGCCAATTGAAGGGTGGCTACTGATGACCATTTGCAGCACAAAGGAGAAGGATATCCTGCCCTTTCAAGAACTGAAGATACATAAAAATGGCAATTAGAGCATAACATATTGAATGGTACATCTCTAAATTCGTTTGAAACTTCATTAATGGCCCGATCTAGCACTTCAGAATCAACATCCAATTCCCATTTTTGTATTGGGGCGCCAAAAAGAAGCCTTCCTCTGCCAATATGCCCATCACCCTGAAAATCATGTACAACCCCTTTAGAATTGCATATTCCAACATGTCCAAGGAATGGCAAAATCCACGAAAGAACAGGAATCGAAGTCCAAACAACACAAGAATCCAAAATGGGTTTTATAACAGGCTCTTTTTCTTCCATAATGTTAAAATAGAGTCATTTTTACTGCTACTCTTTGATAGCCCCAACTTTGGGGCTTAAGTATTTTTTTGTGAACAAAACCCTGTTACTCAGACTATTTTTCCCTGATTCTATTGCTCGGATTAGAATAGTTGGTAAGGATCCCAAAATTACTGCTCCTGCAAGGCTCATCCAATATTGGGATGTTGATAACATAACAGAAGAGAAACCATTCAAGTATACAGACATGTCGAAATAGTCCAAGAAAGCTATTGTTGCAGGGAACACTAAAATTGACCCCCAAATCAAAGCATGATGCAAAAAGGTCCAGTTATAACATATAGCAGCAATCCTTACATTTACAAGGAAAACAACATTCTGATATACCATTGCACCAAATTCGCCCATTCCTAAAGAGAATCCATTTGAGTAAGTATATGGTCTTAGTCCAAAATACGGAACAAAAAAGGCAATCAAAGCGTGGAATATACCCAAGAACATATTTTGCCAAAACCTTGCATAACTTTGTTTCCATTTCCTTTCATCATTAAGTGTATAGAGCTTGGGATTCTCCATCATTGAATCAATTGACACATCCTTATCCATTGTGGAATAAATAACAGGAGGGGCTGATGTATAGATAACATTGAAAATTGTGTACAAAAATGCATCATACATTGTTATCCCACTAAATCCATTGAAGAAACCAAAAACAAATTGATTCAAAGTAAATGTCATGTTCTTATAAAATGAATAGAAAATAAGCTCAATATTTCGATACAAATTCAAGCGTCCATGTACAAGTAATAGTCTTTTGAGGAATCTGAACTGCGAAAATGAATAATCTGATGCTAGAACAGCCTGTCTTCCTTCTTTCCCGCTAATTCCAATGCCCACATCAGCTTGGAGAATCATTCCAACATCATTCGCTCCATCACCAATTGCTAAAGCGAGTTTTTTGGTTTTGTTTCTCATTGTATCAACAATAAGTGCTTTTTGTAATGGCATAACTCGACAGCAAACAACAGAGCGGCATTTCTGTGTCAGCAAATATAATTTATCAGTATGCTCAGGATCTAGTAGATGGGTCAATGAATGGCCACTCAAAACAAGAGCGATTTCTTTTTCGTGTTGCCCTTCCAGTGCATTGTCAAGGATTCTTAATACAGTGTCCTTATCGTCATCATCGATTACAATAATCTCCATCTCTGAAGATAATAAAGAGCAAGCAAACCCAATATTAATTGCAGTTTCTCTTTTATCACCAGTTATAATCCATACCTTAATATCTGCTTGCAAAAGAGACTCGATTGTATCAGAAACACCTTCTTGAAGTTTATCTTCAATGGCAGTTGCTCCAAGTAAACTGAGTTCCCTTTCAACCTCCAATGAAAGTGCTTTGACTGCATCATCTCTTCCTTGAACTAAACAATTTGCTTGTCTAAGTCTTTCGTTCCATGATTCAAAATATGATGGATCAAGGACTCGATATGATAGGCATAATGTTCTCAAACCATTATCAGAAAACTCTTGTAAATGTACTCTTGTGGAATCAGTATATAATGATCCTTCACTCAGTTTAGAGAATATAGTATCATCAGCTCCTTTACAATAAAGAACTATTTGATTTGTTTCAGGATGCCTCAATATTACAGAGCTACATTTGCGATCAGAAGAAAATTCCAGATTTGCTAGAACTTCAATAATCTTATCAGCTCCATTAACAGAAACAGTAATCATATTTTGGGATCTATTCTTAAAAACAAAGCCAAAATCTGCTGCAGCAGCAACTAATGCGCCTTCATCTGGTGACGAAGCCTGAAAACGAATCCCATGTGGTTCATTTTGATCAACCTCTGGAATTACTGCATGACAAGTGGCCAATAACCATAAGAAATGAGATACTTCTTGGGGTGGGTTATTAGCAATGAGGCTGAAAAACTCTTCATCAGTAAAAGATCGATCAGAAGATGGCTTTTCGATTGCTATTCCTCTTCTGAGAGCAGCAGCATAAGCTACTTCAGTAATTCCTTTTCCATATACCTGACCTGCTATGCTACATTTCATAAACTCCATAACATTCCTCGTTAATGTACCAGTCTTATCACTAAAAACATACTCAATTTGTCCTAAATCATCAGTAATATTAGTGGTTCTTGGAACACAGCCGATCTTATTCTCAGAATCGTACATGTTGGCGTCCCATGCAATAAAACCTGATTGAATAACTCGAACTACTTCAAGTGTAACATAAAGAGACACAGGAATCATAGCATTGATAATAATAATATGTGATGCAAGGATGATGAAAAAAGCTTTGCTTGTACTGCGATGATTAAAAGCATTCCTATAAAAGTACCACCATTCTCCAGTATTAATCTTATTTTTTTCAATGTTAAGTCCTACAATGGCGGCGAATGTTGATACAGCCAAAATAAACAGAAACACACTTATTAGCTTCATATTGAGTCCTTTTTCAAGATTGGATCTTTTGGTTCTTGCAGAGTTAGCATTTTTCATTATTTTAGAATCATGTCCAGTGTAAACAACTGCACCAATAACCCATTGTGTGTTTTTAAGATTGCAGCCTCTGAGAAGAAGCTGTTTGTTATCTAATGGATACTGTATTTCATTAATCTGAATATTCCCATTAAAAACATATAAATTGTTATTTGGAAGATCGCATGTTATAATAGATTGAAAATCATGCCAGCTTTGGGAGCCATTAATACTCAATGTGCTCGGAAGAGCTTGCCTAACTTTGAGATTTGTCTCTCCATCTAAATTACAAGTTTCAACAAAAGATAATCCAGTTGGATCACTTGAAGATAATAAAACAATATCAGCAGGAATCTGCTCATTCTGTGTTACTAATATGATATCACCAGTATATATATCTTTCCAGTTGCAATCAACAAACAAATTTTGCCTTAATTTTCTTGCTGGAGAAGAATTAATTTTTGCATCACTGCAATGCCGCAAATAATCTTCAATTGCTTCTCTTATGGCAGATATTCCGATAACGATTGATAATGGCATAATAGCAGCCGCTGCAGCAATAGGAGCCCATTTGAATTGCAATAAACTTACAATAATAAGAAAGTAAAAATTCGCAATTCTCGAAAATTGTTCAAAAAGGTTTTTAAATATAAAATTTAATACTGTGTACTTGGTTGTGCTGATTTCGTTGTCGCAAAAATATAATTTTCCTTTATCGTTCATTGTTTGGTGAACATGAACAACTCTTTCCATTTTTACGATTAGAATTAACTAGATTCTACAAAAAAATCGTTGGTCCTGACTTCTGGATTTATGGTAGCATTTTTTTCATCATCTCCAATGTTCTGATATCCCTCAGAAGACATATGTTGATAAAACTGCAAAACGTTGCCACAAAGTATATGTATTGAGATAAAAACTAATGAAGGAATTGATTTTTCTTCAAATATCTTAAAAGCAAACAGGAATTGTGCAACAGTACCAAAAACGGTGGTTGTGATCAAAAACAAGCCATAAAAAGCATAGGATTCAAGATTTTCATGGCTCAGTTTCCTAGCTTGGTTAATAATAATATAGATTATAATACACGTTGATAGAACATCAGAAACAAGAAAACCAGTATCAATTAATGTTGATGGATTCTTTTTGGTAAATACAAGTGTTGAATGCGTACTATCCCCAAAGCATAACATTTGGAATAAAAATGATATAAAGAAAACCAAGCATGATATGGAATAATATAGAATACTCATTGGAGTGAATGATGTAGAGGAAGGCTGAGATAATATACATGAATAAGCCCTAAAAATCAGAATGTACAGTGATAACATTAAAGTATCAAGAAATGGTGTCTGTAATTGTTCAAAAATGAAAGAAAATGGATTAGTTGCCATTATCAATGATACTGAAAACAGCAGTCCAAAATCTTTGATTGAACTAAAACCTCCCTTAAAAAGCCCAAGAACGAAACCTGCAGTCGAAAAAATACTATTTGCTGATAGTATAGCTCTCAAACAACTCAAATATTGCTCGTAATTTGGGTCAGCAAACTTGTATTGAAGTGTGACTCCCTTGATAGAATTCAAATTTCCAACAATATCAATATTGGACTGAATGGACTCGACATCATTTATTCTGATTCGAATAACTTCAAATAAGTTCGAGTGGATATCATTTTTGGAGAATAATGCATTGGTTGCAACATCTCTTGTATGGTTACATCTCACTAAAAAGGGACCTTTAAACATCTCAGTGTTCATTGAATAATTTACACGGATAACTTTCGGTTCAGATTCTTGATTTCGACTCAGCTGGGCATCAAGATGGAAATACTTGTGAAAACGAGTAAAGGGTGAGAATTTAACAAAAATGTGTGTAGAATTGGTCTTTTTGGATCCATCAATTGGATAATATAAAGAAGTTTGATTGAAAGGGGAAGGAGATAAAATGGCTGTTCCAATATAGCAAAATTCAAAAAAAATGAATACACAAAAAGTAATAAGAATGGAAAGAGCTGATGAAGATCCGAAAAGAAATGAACTGCGGAATTTGTCACTAGATTCCATTTCAACTTCATTAAAAGTGCTGCTCATCGAACTAATAGCATCAGATGTTTCAACCTTCATTACAAAAAGTGGGACTTATCGGTATGAGTTTACTTTTTTAAATGTGAATGTGCATGTATTGTATTCTCATGCAAACTCCCTGATGTCTCATATGGCATCTCTTTCTGGTTTTATTCTGATCTTTCAGAATTAACTGTTGAATTCTTTAGATTTTCAACAAAACCCAGATGAGAATATTTTGATGAGAAACGGGGTGTTTTAGTACTTCATCAATTTGAATCATTTAGTTATTTGAATTTTCAGAAAAAATAATCACTTTAAATATTAATTTTTCCCCAATTTTTGATAATATTATTAGATAAATATTATGAATTCTTTCATTGTTTTCATAATAAGTTAATGATACTATCAAGATGGGCCTATTGGACAACAAAATTAAACCAATTTCGATTCGGTTTCATAAAGGAATTGTACATTAATGAGTTGGTATTAGGAGGAATAATGGATTTTCCCAATAATCCAACATTATTGATGATAATAATGTCAATGTTTGTAGAGCTGACCCTTTTTTCAGGTTTCAGAAATTCAATCTGGTCCATCTTCATTTTGGATTTCACATTGGACTTTTCGATGTTATTGGATTATTGTAGAAAAATCATTTTTGGAATTATGGGATTCAAAAGTAAAAGCTATACCAAGAGCCCGAATTATTTGTACTGCTCTTTTATTTCCAAGATATTCGGTAAAAAAAACACAAATCAAATCAAAAATGAGAAAAATTTTTTCTTTAAGAGAACCTGAGATACTGAACAAAATGATCCATTTATTATTTGTTGTAGCTCTTGGCTATTTTCAACGATTAAATGTGCTGAAACATCATATGGAAGTAATAAACCCAACAGGCAAGCATTTGAAAAATTACTCCTCAAATTGTCATCTATTGTGGTTAAATGATAATGTTTTTATTTTGCGCGATGGGTTCGGGTGCGAAAATACGAATTTAGATCTCGTAAGGTCGTATTTTCAAGTGAATATTAGCATTTCTGATTGTAGTTTCTCAAGATCAATTCTATTCTCTGGACATGGTGGTGTGATTTATGTCTCAGGTGCTTCTTACTCGATGAATGTTTATTCTTCAATGTTTTATAACTGTGTATGTTCTCAGAATGGAGGTGCAATTTACTTCTCATCTTCAAATATATATATCAGAATGATTTGTGCCAAAAAATTCTCTTGTGGGGCATCCTATTCTTATCAATTTGCCTTTTTTAAAGTATCTCAAATCAATCAACTGGATTATCTATCAGTATCTTATTGCTATTATGCTACAAATGAGAGGTATACTTTCTACGTACAAAATGGTAATCAGAGTGTTAAAAATATAAACAGTTCAATGAACAATGCATACAAGGGTTCTGGTATTCTTATCGATTCTCCATCTTCATTCACAAGCTCACACTGCACTTTCTCAAACAACAAAGTATCTCATAGCGTTTGCATATGGTTCTATTCTGCTTCAGGAACAATGTCATATGCTAACATCATTCATAACAACAGTCCATCTAATGGGGTTGTTGTTGTGGAAGGAATTGGATCAATAATGATGACGCTTTGCATATTTAAAAACAATGAAAACTATTTGTATTGCATATGGCAAGGTTCTCTTGAGGTATCTCATTCTTTCATTGATCATTCATCATCATTATCTACAAGAACACCAGTGTCAACAAGTACAAATATTTCATTTACTGCTGAAATGACATATCAGATTCAATTCTTCAATTCTTATCACTGCCATGCTGATATCCCTATTCCTCAGAGAACATATGATCAGTCTCCAATTAGTACTCTTGAAAAAACTCCAATGAATACTATTGAAGAAACCCTATTGAACACTCTTGAATACACCCCAATGAATACTCTTGAATACACCCCAATGAATACTCTTGAATACACTCCAATGAATACTCTTGAATACACCCCAATGAATACTCTTGAATATACTCCAATGAATACTCTTGAATATACTCCAATGAATACTCTTGAATATACTCCAATGAACACTCTTGAATGTACTCCAATGGACACTCTTGAAAAAACCCCAATGAATACTCTTGAATACACCCCAATGAATACTTTTGAATATACTCCAATGAATACTCTTGAATACACCCCAATGAATACTCTTGAATACACTCCAATGAATACTCTTGAATACACCCCAATGAATACTCTTGAATATACTCCAATGAACACTCTTGAATATACTCCAATGAACACTCTTGAATATACTCCAATGAACACTCTTGAATATACTCCAATGGACACTCTTGAAAAAACTCCAATGAAAACTCTGGAAGAAACAATATTGAACAATAACTCAGGTACTATTTCATTAAGACTAGTGTTTGTTTCGCTTTCAATTATTGTTCTAATAATTCTTTTGATTTATGCAATTGGGCTAGTGTTAAATTATATACAAAAAAGCTCGGAAACATCAAGTGAAAAACCAGATGAAGTCATTTCCGCAACAATCTGATATAATAAAATAACCCATTATGATTTAGGTTATAAGAATCAGTTCTTTGATAATCGGTGTGGGATTTTTGTAATATTTTCTTTGCAAAAGCTCCTTAAATTGAAGAATCTTAAAGTGTTGAAGGCATGAAGGATGTTTTATCAAGAGATATGATAATTTTAGTGCGTAATCTGAGTTCTCAGAATTGGTTCTGATTAGGTTGTAGCATAATTTGCATACATTTTCCATTTCTTCAATATAACATATTGGTGTAATGGCTTCAAATAAAACAAGAATTCGATAATATGAATTTGAGGTACCGATGGTTTGAGCTGATTCAACAAATGAAGAAAGAATGCCTTTTCTGTATATTTCTTCAATGAAACTCGTATTTAATGGAATTCTCCGAAATATTTTCAAAAAAATGCAGTTAACTATTGGATTTGTTGATTTGGAGGCATGTTTCAAAAAACTAATAAAACTTTGAAGGGTTATAAGAGAAGACATGTTCTGTTGATATTGAAAAACAATCATAAATAATCGGATGGTATCCTCAAAAGTTGGGAATTTCATCTCCATCCACTGAGGATGATTAAGCAGATATTTAGTGCCAAAAACACTTGATCCAATCCTAATAAGGACATGAAATGCTTTTTGTTCATATTGAGCTATAAAGAAAAGGTTTTTGGAGAAATTTGTATCAATATTATGAGAAGGATCAATGGAAACAACTAGTAAAAAATCTAAAAGCTTTGATCTTAATTCATAATGAAGAACATGCACACTAATTATTGAATATGGAATCTCCTTGATTTGCCCAAAAGATGATATGTATGCAAGAGCTGAATAAGAATCATTTATAATTAAAGGTTCACAAGATTCAAGGAGGGGATATAGACAAGAATAGGACATAGAAAAATATCTCTCTCTAATTTGATCAATGTTCATAATAAATGACACGATTTTTGCATATCTTGAACCAGAAATTGGATTATGAAAAAGATTTCTTTTCGAAAACAATAAATCTACCATTGTCCACTGGTGATTCAGTCCAGAAAATAAATTTAAACAATTTGATATAACAACCAGGGATTCATTTGGGCAAAAATCTATAATATATAAGAATTTGTTAAAAAGTCCCTCTGATATGAAACTCGGAACTCGATTAGTAATAACTAATAATAGACGAACTAAATCTTTCGATAGATCTTTTGTTTGGTAAGGAATTCTGTCTAAATAGTCGGATTTAATAAAATATTCTATATATTGAGCATCTCTTGTTAACATTACTAAGTAAGTCCGAATTATTTGCTTGGCAACATCTATTTCGATTCTATCGCAAAATAATTTCAATGTTGCCCGAAAGAACATTCCAGAATCCTCAATTGGTAAAAAAATTCTGGCTTTTTTTAGCTCAAAATCTAAAAAAGTCGGAAAGTTTACTTCCATGTTTAATAAGATGGTGATTCTGGTTCTATGAATAATCTCTCATCTTCTGTTGAAACCAGTGTGGAATTAATACAGCTCAAGTTAGGGGATATAAAGTTATTTGCATCGACTTTTTGATTAGAATAGTGTATTTCTTCTTGGAATACTTTCTCTGGTTTCTTTAAGAATGAAAGGCAATCCAAGTCTTTTCCATTGGAGATAATATTCCCAATGAGCGCTTTTGTTTCATCAATATTAAAAATATCTGGAAAATCAACTCTAAAACCATTTTCAAAAGATCTCATAGCCGTAAAAAGTTCGTTTTTTGTGTAAATATTTAGTTCGCATGCCCTTTCATTAAACTTTTGTGCAATTGCCATCCAAAGATTACATTGGTTAAATCTATTCAAATCTTCCAGCAGAAGAAGAGACTCAAAATCCATACTTTTATTATTCAGAATCAAGAAACGAAGAAATCTAATTAGTATTTTTTTGTTTCTTTTCGCAGCTCTTGGTATCATAAAAATATTGCTATACTTTTTCAAAGCATCTAATATGTGTTGAATGGTATAATCACTAAGTTTAACTTCATATTGTGCCAAATTATGGAGCCTTCCATTAACATTGTTCAGCATGGTTGGAACTGGCACTTTTGGCCAAACAAATTGAATGTGAGATTGACTATATTTGAGGAGAAATGTTGTCAGTGTACTGAAAAGTTAGCAAAATGTAAATAACCATTAAATTTGAGGGACTATTTCTTACAAAATAATTTGAAACGATAGCAGAAAAAGCAATTCAAAAAAAATTGCCAGGATCACATAATGTAGTCATAGGATTTTGACTGAATTGTAAAATCACAATTTTATGAAGAATCTTCGAGATAGTTCAAACAAAGCATCAAAAAAGCAGAGAGAAGATGAGAAAACTTATATCAAAGAGGTTGAAAAAAGTGGTTCATATAGAGTTGAAGAGAAGGCACTCAAAGACAAACTGAAAGTAATCAAACATGAAGAGATGATAGAAGTATTCGAATATTTGATAAATAGCGAGGAAATACACACGAATAAAGCCAGAACATTAAAAAGATCCAAAAAAGCTCATCTAGATTTCATTCATTCTAACAAATTGACGAATGTTTATATCGACAGAATTCTTCTTCAAAGAGATCAAAAAAAACTAGAACAAAATTCATATGTTGATCAGACACCATTGTGTGATTATTATAATCCCGATTTGGACATGCTATGTTCACATGACTCCAATTTTGATACATATTATGACTGATTGCTGCTATAAATAATTTGTTTTACATGCAAAATGCTTATATTAAAAGACTCCTTCATTTTAAGGAAGGAATTCATAAATCAAACTTTTTTGATTTCTATAATTTGCTTATTATTACGTATTTTTTTTATTTCTATCGCTAAAAAATACCAATGAATTTATTAAACAAGCATATTGATACTAATGAAAAACTTATCTTTTGTTGGAAACTCTTAATCCAATATTATAATATTAAACAAAAATAGATCTACAAGGGGAAGATAATTCACACTTTCTCTTTAAAAATGCCACAATTCATCAGAATCTGTTTTCAAAATCGCCAACTCAATCCATCCATAGAACCTTGAATGAATATTCCCATTTTATACATAAATTTTGGTTCATCTTTGGCTAAACAATAAAACAACAGAGAACAAGATGGTGTAGTAAACACAGGTGGTCATAATGTAAACCTTACATTATGGGAGAACAAATTGTCCTTTCTTTTTTCGTGGATCTCAGAGAGATCGATATTTGTCTTGGTAAAAAGCTAACCCCTACAAACCAGATTGAGTTTGGCCACCAAATATTATCTTTTTTAAACTCAACTAGCCTTAACCAAACAAATCGTGTAAGGATTCACCTTAATACTAAAAGTCACATAATTGATATATCTCCAATGCTTTCTGTTCCTCCTAGTGTTAATGAATTTGTTTCATTATTACATGAGTGTCTTCTGAAGTCGGAAATTAGGGTTGGTGGTGTTAAAGTTATGTGGGTGAGAAAAAATCCCCTTCCAATACCTGAAAATTCATATGTTTTATCACCATATTCTAATAAGACATGCAATCCCGAGATAATTGTATCAAAATCTGCAGATTTTGTCCTGTCGCTTAATCCTTCTGATACAAATGAAGTATGTTTTTCTCACTACCCTTTATCCGTTTTGAATCAATCTGCCCTAATAGTATCTGCATACGAGTCTTCATTGAATATTATATAATATTCACAACAATGCTGAGGAATTGTCCAAATGGATTAGAACAATGGCTAATAATTAGAATAAATATATATCGTTATATTTAATAGTATGAGATTTCATTTGGGATTCATTAGGTCCTGTTGAATAATAATGTATAATAATGAGGGTATGTTTTTATTATGGATCGGTACTATAAAATGACTTATTGCCAAACATTGCTTTTGAAGTAACTGCAATGGCCCATTCACCAGGATTAGCAACAGATCTTGACTTGACAAGTCCTTCTGCTGTGGCAGAATGTTGTTTGGATGGATGATAAAACATGGATATTACCAAATCACCTTCAATTTTGGACACAAATGTACCGCCTGATACTTCTTGCTTTGAATAATAGCTTGCATTATTCATCCAAGCATACACTTTATTTGTACTTCTTTCAACCATGGTTTTAAGGCCTGATAGTGCCTTGTTGAGATCCCCCGAAATCTGAGTATATAAATTGATGCTTACACTCATAAAAAATGAACTGAACAACTAATAGAGATGACAGAAAAACAACATTTTCCATTTATTGAAAAAGTGAGGATTGAATTGACACAACAATGGCAATTTTTCTAGTGTGGAAAAACTATTTTAAATTTCAAAGTCATCCAACAAATCCATAAATTATGTCTTCATTGCAGCAAAAATGTTTCTTATTCAAACATATACAAAACTTTACCATCATGTTCCGACGTTTTTACCCTATCCCTATAAAACCTCCTCACCCAAATAGTTATGATCATCAATCAGTTTATTCAAAAACGATATAATCACTTTTTATTTGAAAAACTGAACAGTATAATTTTTTCAAAGCCAAAATGATCAAATTTTTGAATTTGTACTGTATTTGATTACATATTCAGAAGAATTGAGAAGAAATTGAAGAAATAATTTTTAAGTTGAGCATTTTCATAAAATGGAGATTGTGGTAGGTAATCTTATATATAGTTATTCATTAGTTGATGGCATGGTTCATTATGCCGTGATTACATCAAATGGTTTGATGAAAGAATGGGGGACTGTTGATAACATTCCCATAATGGATGAAAATGAGTCAATATTATTGAAAGAGTGCGAAAATAGTATTATGCAAGATGTATTAGTATAGAAAATCAAAAATAAAAGCGGATAGTGTGTTATTTAAGCCGAATAAACCAACAATAAAAAACAAACTTTATATTTAAACACGGACTCTTCTTCCATCAGGGAAAATCATCTCACTTTCCTCTTCGACAGTAGTGGCTTTTGGCCAGGTTTCACTCAGATTAGACACTGCTTTACGAGATGTCGCCTTGTTGTTATTACGCATGGAGAATCCAGATGATGGGGTGGATATTTTGGAATTCCTCAGAGGGGATCCTTGAGAAATTGAATGGTCAGACTCCACTTGTCTATCAAAATCGCTTCTGATTGATACTGTTTTGCTCATCGAAATTGGATTGATTCTACCAAAATCGGGATTCGGGAATGATTTTCTACTTGGAGACGAAAATGGGGAAAAATTAACTTTAGCCTCATCAAAAACTAAAGTATTCATGAAACCAGGAGTTATCTCTGGTGGAGCAGACGACAAAGGGATTGTTGACATAGCCGATGAAGCACTCCTCTTTTGATCCTCAATTCTCGTCATCAAAACTTGAACAAATGGATTCGCTTGAGGTGCTTGATACGTTACTCTCGGATTAACAATTGTTTTTTCATTGACGCTGGAATATCGCTGAGTATCTTTGTAATTTGGAGAAAAAGAATACGGAGAAGGCTTAGAAACATTGTTAGTGTAACCTTTACTGTTATCATTATATCCGTTTTTGTCCTTTTGTTTCGAAAGGATTTGTTGTTTCAAATCTTCGGCATATTGCTGCTGAACACGCCTTCTCTCATCACGCGAGTCTGGTGTGTCTCGATTCGGCCAGAGACGATCCCGAGTATTAACGGGTTTCATAAAATCTGTTTATTCAATGAGAAAACTAGAAAATACACCTATGAAATGCCATGTTCTTGTAGACCCAGTTGGCCGATACATCCCATCAGCAAAACATTGAGCTTGGTTATAGTCACTAATTCGATGGGTTTGGGTTTCGGAAAGCATAGTAATCTCATTTAAAACTGTTGAACCTGTGTGAAATATCCAGTTGTTTTGAGAAACATAAGGGAGATTTGCAGCATCAGAGGAGAACAATTTACCATAATTCTTCTGAAAAACACAGTTTGATATATATGCATTGTTAGAAGTCCATAAAAATAACAAAACACCATGAGACACAGGAGTAGTATTATTGTTGAAATTCGAATACTCAATTTTTGAGTCTGGTCCATATCTTTCCAATAAAAAAGATGTGTATTGAAGAGCTCTATTCATGAAACAGTTATAATAGGATATATGGAATGTTTTTGCATCCAGAGATGACAAACTGGTGTATCTTTGGTCAATGTTATTCGATGAGTTTATAGAACTAAGATGGTGAGCCCCATATCTCATATAAAAAGAGTCATAAAAATACGTACTTTCAGATATAATATATCCGCATTGAGATATTGATAACACTTTGTATTCAAAACATGTGTTATCATCCCCATTCAAGTTCGCAAATTGCCCTCTTACAGCCGCATTTACACTACTCGTGCCTCCAGTAATGCATTTGAAACCACAGCTTTTCTCTAATAACACATTACTCTGAACAACACTAACAAAAACAGCTCCTCCTGTCCCTACACTCTGGCACTCGGAAAAATAACACATTTTAGCTTGAAAATATGATGACACGCTGGATATAAAACTAATGCATGCCCCTCGGTTACTTTCATCGCCAACCATCTTCAAACCTTGAAAATAGCAATTCGCAATAATAAAATTACCATTATTGCATTGAATCCGGTCTTTGTAGTATCTGAATTCATTCACTAATGAAGGAACCACTGGGCTGCATCCACTCAACAACAGAATCATTTTCATCATCATACGATTATGTAAATAAAGCAGAATGGAGTGCCCATATGAAATGTCTTCTTTCTGGGGTTCTTTGGTGGAACCCACTAAAGGTTGCAATGTTAATGTGTCTTCTGATACTCATTTTCTATTGACAAATGCTGCTGTGCAGCAAAATGGCGAGACACAGTTATCTGGCCGAGTTGTTCTTTTAGCAAGTGTGAATGGTGGCCCATCATTTGCTATTGTTTCGTTTATTATAGGTTATTTTGAGAGTACTCAGTTGAATCTCATGTTTGCACCGGATGATTGTGTGAGATTCTCAATTGAAGGAATTCCAGCCACAATTTGTATTTGTGGATATGTTAATCATTTATAAATGCTGTATAAAATGTTTAAATCAATGATTTTTAGTGAAATCTCCTTGTCCTTTGAGAATTCTTTGCCATGGCATGGGTGCAATCACTGAGGGCTGTGTATGATGGATAAAGTTCGCGGCAACCAACACAAGTGCGGATGCAAACACTCTTTTCGTCGTTGATCCACAAGTTTGATCCACCAATTAATCTTCTGGGTCTTGGAAGTGCAGTGAAGGCACCAAGATCATCTTTGATTCCGTTTTCTTTGGTTTCATAAAAGTGCATTCTTCCTTCTTCTTGGTCGTATTTACCAACTAATTCGGACTTGACTACAGCAAGTAACAGGAAAGTTAACATAAAATGGCATGTGTCAAATCCTCAACGATTAAAATTTTGGTCACTTTTATACGATTAAATAAACTAAAACGTTAATACAGATGCCCCCCAAGAAAAACTCTAATTCTCCACAATTGGCTGAATCTCTTGCCAATTTTCCAAATTCAATGCTATCCCAGATCATTTCTGCATCCACACACGAATCTCCAGTCGAGCTAGGGGCCATTTTGAAGCCGAAAGTAATACCGAACGTTGATTTATCTGGTAAACGAAACAACCATGTTAATGATCCTGTAAAAAATGGGCGATCATTTTTGAACCCAGGGAAGAATATTGAAAAGAAGAAAACTTTTTTTCGTGCTGACCCAGCAGTTCTTGAATCTTATAAGCAGGCAAAAGCAGCATTACTATCATATCAAACCGGGCAGCTAATGTGGATTGCGCAGCAATTGAATTTAAACCCACCGTCTCCAGAGAATCTTATGAAGTACATTTCAACCATATCAGCCATTGATGTTGATGCGATGAATACCATTAAGTCTATCATTTTTGCTGCGCAGAGTGGAAAATTGAGTGAGAACAGTTCATCATCAGGAATTTTGTTTAATCCTGGGTTTTCTTCGGCGAAAAATGACATATCAAATATCAACAGAACACCATTCATTCATTCAAAAAAACCACAACCTATTTCTGTATTAGGGCCAATTACTAGCTATGATCATCATGATGTTCGCTATACACATTGTCAAAATGAGGATTTCTTTATGAAGGAACCAATCCTTCTTGGTATATCAAAAATTGATTTGGAGATTCCAATAAAATTCTACTCCGAGGAGCATGTTATAATTCAATGTTATATGGCTGGTGTAGTTCCTTCCCCGATATCTTGGCCGCCTTCTTTAAAGATTTTGATTAATGGGTTTGTGATTAAGTCACCTGGTAATTATTCGTTCTCAAAATTGGATGTCAGCAAGTATTTGCCAACAATGTCCATAAGAATATGCTGTTCAAATGAGATTAGCCAATATTCCCTTATTGTGAGACCTTCTAAATATTTTAGTTATAAAGAAGTTGTTGAAAAGATTATGAAAAATCATTTACAAAAAGAAGAAATCAATAATGAAATGATATCTATTTTTTGTCCTCTTTCTGGAGACATTATGAAGTATCCCGGGAAAGGAATTAAATGTAACCATTTTCAGTGTTTTGATTTGAAAGAGTATATTAAAAGGAGCAATAAATATCGTAAATGGATTTGCCCAATTTGTAATAGATCAACAGAACTGAGCGATCTTGTTTTTTCTGAAACAACATATGTGTACATATCCTCTATTGGTAAATCTGCATTATTCAACAGTATAAACCAACAAAATGTAAGCAATCTATTTTCTTACAAAAATGAGGAACATGATGAGATATTATATAATTAATTGGTATTAAAAATTGTTTTGTTTTTTATCATTTGATTTTTCATTGTAAAGTGACAAGATCAAGAAAGAAAGAAACACTGTTTTTCAAAATAAATGATTTCCCAGATTCACCTTAATATATTCAATTATCAGGTAAAATGATTTGATTAGTCAGGTGGGGCTGGAATTTGGTGATGTACCTAGCTATCTAAACAAGATTGATTTAAAGATACCTCATGTCGGGGTTCCAATTTTTCTCATCAGGATATTTTAAAGGTATTATCCCATCAAAAACAAAACGGTCCGGACCTCATCAAGATGATTTCCATGAGGCATGAACAGTTTGAATGAATAGGATTCGATGTCAGTGCATGTGTACACTCTCTTTGAATACGTCTATGGGTGTTTGCATGTATGAATATTCATTCAAAATATTTGTACATATACCCTTCCATCAACATATTGTGGTTTTTAAGAGAAAATGAATCAAACCATTTGTCCATATCTCATCCCTAACTTCTGTTTATACTTCTATAACCATCATATCCTATTAAAAGAGTTTATGCCTAAAACATTTCCTAATAATGTATCCCTTTTCAACATCCATAATCTCTTCAAAACATGAGTTTGATAACATAATCCAAAAAAACAAATGATTAACCTTGATTTTAAATGTCAGATTCGGCAATCATTTTGTATGAATTTTTCTTCCTCTTTCCTCTTGAGGAATTTAACAACATTCGATTTCCCTTTTTCACTTGCTAATTCCAATGGTGTTTTACCATCCTTATCTTTAACATTTATATCAGCTTTTTGATTAACAAGATATTCAACAACACTCAGATGACCATTATTAGCAGCAGAATGAAGAGGAGTCCGATCATCTCTATCTTTTGCATTTAAATCAGCTTTTAGATTAACCAGATATTCAACTTCACTAAGATGACCTCTAGCAGCAGCATAATGAAGAGGAGTCATATTAAATATTAAAAACCAACATCTTTAGTTTTTGCATTTTTAGCAGCTTTTTGATTAGCTAGATATTCAACAACATTAAGATGACCATTTTGAGCATCTAAATGAAGAGGAGTCCAATTAAATATTAAAACTCTTCATCGCTATTTTTTGCATTTATAGTAGCTTTATTGTTAATTAGATACTTGTTAGTTTTCCTTTTGCAGATGCTTCAAAGATATTACCTTCGAAATCTGGTGCTTTTGTCGATTTCCATTTTCCTATTCTTTCGTATTCTTCTTTTTGTTTTCTCTCTTCCTCTTCCTTCTTCTTTTCTTGTTCTTCTCGTTCTCTTTTCTTTTTATCTTCTTCTTCTTTCTTCTTCTTTTCCAGCAGTAAAAATTGTTGTTTTTCTTCCTCCAATCTTAATTTTCTCTCTATTTCTGATGCTTCATTTGTTTGTGCTATTTGATTAGCAGTCACAAATCGATTTGGGGTACTTCCGGTATGGATGGGATGCTGATTACTCATTTTGGGCACTTCACGGAATGTAATAACAGAATCAGGATCACTTCCGATTAATTTGGGGACTGAAGATGTAAGATCTTTTGAATCATATTTCTGGATTGTTCCAATTATTTGAGAAATTTTATCAAATACAATAGAAGCTGTGTGCCTTTCTTTGGGATCTTGAAGCCAACATAGTTCAATGAGTACTTTGAACTCAACAGGACAAGAAGAAGGAATCTCAAGTCTTTCACCATTTTTTACATATTCTTATACTATGTCAGCATCAAATCCTCCATACGGAACTTGGCATGAAGCAATTTCCCAAAAAACTTTTCCAAGGGAATTAATATCGGCTTTTTCAGTGTAGGGATTCTTAATCGAAAAAGTTTCAGGAGTTTTCCATAATAATGATCCATAAACATTGTTCGGAACATAAAAATTTGAAGATGTTATTTGGTTTTTTGTTTTGATCTTTGAAAGGCCAAAATCAGAAATCTTTGGAGTCAAATCATTTTCCAAAAAAATTTTCAAGCTTTTCATGTCTCGATGAAAAACACCATGAGAATGCATCAGCAACAAACCTCTGGCGATATCCTGTGCCATCTTATACCTTTTTTCCCATGAAAATGTTGTTTCAATCTTTCTCTTTCTTAGCAACTCGAGAAAATGGAAGAGAGTTCCATTAGTTGCATATTCCATAACAATACACTCTCCTTCTGTGTTTCTTGTTGTCCCAAAAAAACGAATGATATATGGGGAATTCATTCTAGATAGCAATTCTGCTTCATTCAAGAAATCTTGAAAGAATTGATCTTCTCCTCCTAAAAGCGTCATTTTTACTGCTACCTTCCCTAAAGTTTTTGATTCAGCTAAATATACTTTGCCACAGCCTCCTATCCCTAAATCTCGAATGAATGTCAAGTCTTCTGGAGGAATTTGATTCATTGAATACAAAAATTTAGTGGCAAATTTTCCAGAATTGTGAATATTTGATTTGATTTCATTAGGATTATTGTTTAATTGATATTGATGGTGTTCTTTAAATGAAATCGACATGTATGATTTTCATCTTTATAATTTAAAAGATTTTAGCCTCGATTGGAGTATGTATAGGGAATCAGAGATTGATGAAGAATCTGATCCCTTTTACGCAATCGTTATCATAGAAATAAATGAAATGAAGATTAGAAATATATAAATCACACTCTTCATTATCTCTAAATCAGATTATAACAAACCTTTTTACATTCCAAATCATTATATTCTTTCAACTGTCATTTATTCTCTCAAAAAAACTTTTTGTTTTTTCAATTTCATATGTCTACTTATAGTTGTACATCTCTTATTCTCTGCTTCCATACATCCTTCTGAACCAGGGCTTGATAGTATTTTGTAAATAAAAATGAATGTGGTTTTTAATCCCTTCCAATTTATTGTCCTCCTTTACTCTTGAGGAATTCAACAACATTAGAATCACTTGATAATCCCAATGGTGTTTCCCCATCTTTTGTTTTGGCATTTATATCTGCTTTTTGATTAACTAGATATTCAACAACACTGGGATGACCATTATAAGCAGCACAATGAAGAGGAGTCCAATAATCATTTGTTTTTTCATTTATATCAGATTTTTGATTAACCAAATATTCAACAACACTAAGATGACCACATCTAGCAGAATAATGAAGAGGAGTATAATTAAATAAAAAAACTCAACACCAATATTCTTTGCATTAATATCAGCCTTTCGAGTCACTAGATACTTAATAATACAAAGATGACCATTATTAGCAGCACTGTGAAGAGGACTATCATTAAATATTAAAACTCAACAATATTATTTTTGGCACTTAAATCAGCTTTTTGATTAACTAGATATTCAACAACATTAAGATGACCATTTTGAGCAGCTAAATGAAGAGGGGTTTGATTAAATCTAATAACTCAACACTTTTTGATTTTGAATTTATATCAGCTTTTTGATTAACTATATATTCAACAACACTAAGATGACCATTACTAGCAGCAAAATGAAGAGGGGTTTGATAAAATATAATAACTCAACACTTTTTGATTTTGAATTTATATCACCCCCTTGATTAACCAGATATTCAAAAACACTAAGATGATCTTTATCAGCAGCCCAATGAAGAGAAGTCCAATCAAATATAAAAACTCAACATCTGTATTTTTTGCATTTATGTCAGCTTTTTGATTAACAAGATATTCAACAACACTAAGATGACCTTCTCGAGCAGCATAATGCAAAGCTGTGCTATTGTGATTATGCCATTCATTATTCAATGGATCCTTGGAATTCACATTTGTGCCATTTTCTAATAATTCTATTACACTTGATAGTTTTCCATCTGCTGAAGCTTCAAAAAGATCATATTCTCTCTGCTTTCTCTTTTCCTCTTCTCTTTTTATTTGCTCTTCTATTTTTTCTCTCTCTTCTTTTTCCCTCTCTTCATTTTCTCTCTTTTTCCTCTCTTCTTCTTCTCTCTTCTTTTCATTTTGCTTTTGTTTGTAAAATTTGTCCAAATCTTTCTTGAGTGTTTTAATTTTCTTTTTGTCTTTTGCTTGTTTCCCTTTCATTTTTTCATTTTCATTTTCTAAACAACGGATTTTTTCTAATAAAACAGATTGTTTTTTCTGTAAATTAGAAAAAGGAACTCCAATTCCAGGCAAATACTGAGTATAACTTGAGAAAACTCAAATATTTCCTCTTCGGATTGAAATTTGAGATTTATGATGTTGTATAGGACTTGAAAACTAGTTGTATTTTGATGGAGGGAATAGTTATTGAAAAAAACTTTAAGATCAGAAAAAGAAAATGCACATTTGTTGTGTTGAAATAGTCTAATCAGAATAGGAAGAGGCACAAAAGCAAATTCTGGTTGATTCAAAAAATCTTTGAGATTTTCACTCATATATTCCTCAAAAAATGATTGACCAGTTCCATTGATGATGTCTTTCAACATCATCTCCTTCAAATCACATAAATTACAGAGCATATCACAACCAAAAAACTCACAAATCTTATAAAATTCATAAGATTTGTTAATCTCATGGGCATTTTTAACTCCATGGACAACATCTATTAACTCAATGAATGAGCCTTCACCTGAACTAAACATAAATTCTAGACCTCCAGTAGGATTAATCAAATATAAATCTCTAAACAATGTACTATGGATTAAAAATCTACTGATGTTTACCACATAAACCTTTTGGTTAAACTTAATTGGAATTTTGCTCTCTGATGTACGCCATAAAAAGCAATCTATATGAGTAAACTGGGATTTCCATTCAACTAAAAGACTAAAAACATTTTTTTGTTTTGTTCGGTCATGCGGAACTTCCCCTTTTTGCAAAAACAGGAAAAAATCTTCATAATCGGACCTGCGATTGTTTTCCAAATAAATATGTTGTTTTGTCGCAAAATCCCTACAAAATACAGCCGAACAATACATTAATTCCTTTCGAATTTGTGTTTCTCCATCTTTAAACACGAAGAATAGGTCGTCTTCCTTAAAAAAATGACAGTAAGAGAATATTGACATAATTTGCCATTCGAATTTCAAGATTCTTGATGTCTGCCGAAAGTGAACTAATTAAGGCTGGTTCAAGGTTATTATCAATTAACTTTCATGATATTGTTTATTAGAGATATTCTGTTATAACCCCCAGTTCTATAATTGTAAGAAAATTTGACTTTTTAATATGAATAGGGATTTTGAGCATAAGATGTTTTTATATTGGGATATAATTCGTTCTTATTTGTAGTACTCTTCATTTCTGAAAAAGAAGAGGAAGATGAATGATGGTTATTCTTTTGATATCCACAATAGTAAGAACCAATCATAAGAATTATCATAGATAAAACTATTGTTGAATAAATAAATTCGGAATTTGCTTCTCCCTGAACAAAATTCTTACTATAAAGAATGACCGTTTTCATTTGTGTTCTTTCATAATAATTCGGATCAAATACTTCATTATCTGTTCTGATCGGAGTAAGAGAAGCATATGGAGTTGGAATGTTATTTTGAGACTGATAATACAGGCTCTCATCAAATGATCTATTTGGGGTGGGAATTGGATTCTCATCAAATGATCTATATGGGGTGGGAATTGGATTCTCATCAAATGATCTATATGGGGTGGGAATTGGATTCTCTACTGTTGTTTTCTCAGCTGTTGGAAGTATTGTGTCTTTTTGGGTTTGTTTAAGAGAGAATATGGGTGAAGATAATGGAAAATCTGCATGACAATAATGAGATTGAAAGAACTCCAGTTTATATGTCTCTTTAATAGTAAGGGTAATATTCGATAATGATACTGGTACTCTTGAAGAGAATGTATCATAATGTGATATACAACAATGAGATACTTCCAAAGAAATTGAATAGACATCAAATAAGACATTATGATTGTAATAAAAGATGCAATACTGCATTTTTTGTTTAGATTGGGAAGAAACATGGACAACTCCATATCGAGAAGGACTATTGTTATGGACAATATTGGAATAACTCATTACTCCATTTGAACCTTGAAATTCAATACAAATAGAATCAGATTCCTGGTTATTTGAAATTGTACAGAAAAAGCATCTGAATGTTGAGGAATACCATGTACCTATTCCCGAAGTTAATTGAGCAATGTTCAATGAACTATTCATATAGTTTAATTGGTGATCACCATTGTATAAATAAATTGAATAGTGTCCTTTTAGGTTTTCAGAGCAATAAGATATTGATTGGTAGTCTAATTGATTCACCATAGATGTTCGAAGAAAAGCAAAGTGTCCATTATATTGATCCCCGCATGAACATCTGTTGGCACATACCATATTGAAATATAAATTATAAGAATTGAAGTAAACTGCTCCCCCATAACCAGAACATTCACAACGGAAAAACATTGACAATGAAACAGTCAAATTATATATTCCACCAGAAACATATATTATGCCACCATCTCCAGAATAAACGAGATTCCTTGAGAAGAAACAGGAAAAAATTGTAATATCTCTTTGAATATAAGACCTCCCTATAGGATCATTCTCATTTATACATTCTAAACCAACACCAAACATCTCATTTAGAGAATAACTACTCGATTTCAGATAACTTGCATATTCAGGAAAACAACCTTTTTCCAGTGGTTGAAATTTTCTTAGATTAGTTGATGATAACCAAATAAATAGAAACACAAAACTGATTGATTCTCGACAAATTAATAAATACAAATCATAAGTTTTATCCTTTTTTTGTATCTTTTCCTGATCAGAATGCGAATATTTATCAAAATAAATGGCTGAAAGCAAATTAGTAACAAATCTGAATATTCTTCTGATTAATCCCAACAAAGAAACCCAAAAAACAATAATCGTATATAAATATATTAGATTATCGAAGAATACTTTCCAATTACTGAGCGGTGTGGTTCCAATAATTCTCAAATTTTTCTTATAATGAAAGTAACAATAATGATTTCGGATATGATATATGGTATTGTATTTGGGCTTTGGTATTGATGATATTGTTTGAATCATTGAACCAATTAGAAATAGTTTGTTTGTAAAAATGTAAGGCATTTGAATGAATCAATAGTTTTTGTGAATTGAAATCAATAAACCATTCAAAATACAAAAATGGGATTTTGATTAATTTTCCACAATAAACAAGGATATTGTGGAAAATTATACAAATTGGAAAAATGCCAAGGACAAATATAATTATGGCTTTGATCCTAGTAAAACTTAATTCAAAACTGTAAAATAATACGGAATCAATGAGATTGATCAATTTTTTCATACTACATCTGATATGGTTAAATCAATTGATATAACCATCTTCCTATTTTGATCAGTCACAAATAACATTGATTTGATTCTTCCTCTGTTAAAAATTCATTTAAAACATAACTGAGATTGAAGTTTTATAAAGCAAAAAGAATATGGATGATTCACAACAATATCAACAGTCTTTCTTATCTTGATAAAAGTTAAATCAAAGTATTCTTATTGTAAACAGAAGTACTTTTCAAAACATTTTTTAAAAAATAAACTATGTTTAATGATTACCTCACAAATAAAAGATACTATTGGATATTCTTTAAACTATTGTTCATATTGATGAATATGTTCTTGATTTTGTTTAAATCAGGCTTGATAGTTTTATTGTTCTCCAGCGACTTTGAGTAATGGAATTTTTTAACAATTTATTGAATCATTCAACAAATAATACAATTTTCTTTAGATAATTCATAACATTTTCTCTTTGATAGATTGATGCAAGGTCTAGTGGAGTATTCCCATTTAGGTTGGTTTAATTGAAGTGTCTTGCTCATTGATAACTGTTCCTTTTTCAACTAGAAGTGTAACTATTTCAAGATTTCCATTCTGGGAAGCAAAATGAAGAGGATTTGAATAAGACATTGTTTTTGCATTGATATTCGCTCCATTTTTAATTAAAAAATTGACCACATTAATGTGACCTTGATCTATTGCATAGTGGAGAGGTGTCCAATCAAATAACAAATGACAGATCCCAGCCCTCTGGAATTAACTTCAATTCCTTTTGAAATAAGATATTCAACAACACTTAAATGGCCTTCAAAACAAGAATAGTGAAGAGGAGTTTGTTGCCCAGAGTTCTTAACATTAATATCTGCTCCATTCTCAACGAGATATTTCACAATATCAAGATGTCCCTTGCTTGCTGCAATATGTAACAATGAAATATCGAAATTGTAATCATATTCTCGGTATTATTAGCATTAATATTTTGTCCTTTTGACAGTAGTAATTGAACAATTTTAAGTCTGTTGAATTCTACTGCTATTTGGATGGGAGTTTGCTTACAATCATCAAGACAACCAATTATTGCCCCATTTTTGACCAATAAATCAACAATATTCAAATGGCCATTCTTTGCTCCCCCGTGGAGAGGGGTTTGTTGATTGGATTCGGTGATATTTACATCAGCGTTGTGCTCATTTAGGAAATCAACAATCCCAATATGGCCATTTATTGATGCTAAAAAAATAGATGACATTCCATTCTGATTTTTCGCATTAATATCAATGTTTTTCTCAAATAAAAATTGGAGTAATGATATCCTTAAGTATTCTGATGCATAAAGACTCAAATGTGAACAATTCATTGTTTCCGAAAAACATATATGAAAAAGACATGAATTACCCCCACAAACAACATTTGACATGACCTCATGATTGATTATGAATCCATTCAACATGAGTTGCTTGAAGCATTGAATTGATCCGAAATACCCCGATACAGCAAGAAAATCCAGATAATTTGGCTTCTTACTCCACTCAAATGGGCTCCATTTTGCTTTTTCATTAATTCTGTTTTGGATATCCATAGATAAAAGCGACTCAATGTCATCATACTTGAGAATATACTCCATTGTATTGGGAACAAAACCGTATTCAATCATCAATTCCAAATCGGATTCATTTCCTGAGAACAAATCATCGTCATTCTCATGTCTCTTACTATCTAAAATAGCATCAAAATCAGGAAGTAATTTCCTAAAATAATAAACACCATACAAGCATCCCTTTTGCATGATGAATGGAAAGATCTCAGAAAAAGGAATGATACCATTATAGAAAACACGATAAAGCAACACAGGAGAAACAGAAATTGATTTTTCAATAAACTGAACCCGAAAATCATCTATTGAACAATAATGACAGCAAAGACAAGTAGCCTTCTCCAGGCAAAACGGCCTGAACAATGGCAGCTGAACAAGACGATCAACCCAAAACTCAACATCAGTGATTTCAACGACATCTTCACAAAACTCATCTCCATAAAGATTATTTTCAAATCTAAACAATGTATCCATTTCAAATGATTTGTGTTTCAGAAGGTTATTTTTCCAAAAATTTATCACAAATGTTCTATCTGGATTGGATTGTTCATGATGGAAAATGGAATTCGTGGAGGGAGAAATGCCAAAAATATTTTAAAATATGCAATTTCTTATGGGTCTTTGTTTATTTTGGAAAAATAGTGTATCTAAACCAAAAAGGATTGAGAAGTCAGAGTTACAGACCAGAATCAATGTTATTATGTATATCTAGTGTATGTATTGATTCTATTTCTGGAGTTGGAAGGTCTTATGCTCAAACAAATGTTGATGTAGTGAATTGTTTTTTCCAGAGATCATCGGTTTTCACTGGTGATGGGGGAGTTATATACATTTATGGAGGAGCTCATACATTAAGTGTAACAGATTCTCTCTTTTATATGTGCAGATGTTCATCTAATGGAGGTGCAATTTTAGTTAACTCAACTGGTGATTCTTTCATAAATAAAGTTTGTGCTTTCCAATGTTCAGCAGGATATGGACATTTCGCATATTTAAGAACAACAAATGATAATATAATTGAGATGGTATCTGTTTCAAAATGTTCACCTAGTGAAAATGGTTATTTTTCATTTATTCAAAGCACTGGAAACCCAGTCCTACGGAATTCAAACAGTTCACTGAATTCTGCCTATCAGATGTCGGGAATAAGCACAGGTTCTCAAATCTTGTATACTTGTTCATTCTGCACTGTATCAAACAACAAGGTTTCTTCAGGAGGTATCTGTGTTTATCTATCAAAAGGAACAGGTACAATTACCTATACAAATATAGTTCACAATAATAGCCCAGCATATGGAATTGTTTATATATCATTGTCTGGATCCTATTCAATGAACTTCTGTGTTTTCAACATGAATCAAAACACTCTATTTTGCGTCTATACTGGAACCCTTAAAGTATTTCATAGTTTTATTAATCATATTGGACTCATATCAGTATCTACCCCAGTTTCCACTTTCAACAATTCTATTACTATTAAGAGTACATATTTATATTATCACTATTCATCAGTTTTCTGTAATGCTGATAATACTGTGAATATTCCTCCATCATTCAAACAATCTTTCTTGCAATACAGCTATCGTATATACCTTTTCTTTATTATTGCATTTTAACTGGATTATTAGAACAGCCAAATTAAATAGCTTTTCTTGCATTTTTTTGTTTATGAGATCTGTACCATCCACCCCGAACTCCAAAGATCCTAGCATTGAGGAGAAGTATCGGATCTTGAAATCGAAATTAAAGCAGTCCATTACAAACACAAAAGTTCTTCAGAATGAAAAAGAACAGTTATCACAACATATTAGCCAACAAAAAGAAATAATATTGTCAAAAGAGGCTGCTTTGAGGAATATTTTAAGCGAAATCAAAGAAAAAGACATGGAAATATCGAAAATTAATGATTTAAACAGTACTATTGTTTCCACCTTTAATGAGGAACAAAGAAAGACAAATCAAGAAATTGAAAAACTTAAAAATCAGCTAAAGATCGCTCATAAGAATAATGAACAGCTTTCCAGTGATTTGTCAAAAGTTATTATGGAATCTGAGTCAAAAAACCACAAAACAGAAGATTTTTTAATACAATTTGACAATGATTCTAATTCTTCATCACATATAAAGTCGATGGAAGAAAAAATTGAATTTTTGGAGAAATCATTGGAGGCAGAAAAAGAATCTACAAGAAAGGCGAATGAATACTCAGAGCAAATTAAACAACTATTAGATATGGAATGTTCTGAAAAAGAAGAACTTTTATCAACAAAGCTTCAGCTTGAAAGTGCAGTAACTCAACTTACCAAAGAGAAATCGGATCTCCAGACCGAAGTTGATTTGCTACATCAAGGCAACGATATAATTAAAACAAATTATGAGCAAATAGTACCAAAAACAGAGTTAAATGATTCAACATCATTGTTTTCAAGTCAAGGAGAAGAAATTGGTGTCAAACTTGGCATTTTCTTATGTGATACCATTCACATTGAAGAACAGTGGACCACCACCCAAGAATTATTATCAATTAGTTTATTCAGAGGATTTTTGAAACAGCAAAAGTTATTGATATCAGAAATTAAGGATAACATGTCTATTTCATTGTTATCTAATCAATTTCAGGAGTTGAATGAAGAAACACGAGTCAAGTTATTTAAAGAATACAAAGCTGAGTTTCAAGCACATAAGAAAGAAATCAACACTCTTAAAAAAATAGAATTTGATCAAATCAATGAAATACAAATGCTGAAATCAAAGAATATAGAGTTAGAAAGCGATATATCTATGTTGAATGCGAAGGTTTATGTTCTAGAAGAAAAAAATACATCTCTTAAAACTGAAATGGTTGATAAGCTACTTGAATTGGATGAAAATCGGGAGTTATTGTCGGATATTCAGAAAGAACTGGATAATTCCAAAGCTTTGAATTCAAAAATACCAGTATTAGAGAGTATGTTGGAAAACTCTGAGAAAAAATACCAAGTTTGTTACAATGACTATTTGGAACTTAAATCTCATTTGAATTTGGCAAATAATGTGAATAATGAATTACAAAATAGCATAACTGAATTAACAGGACAAGTTGATGAATTAAAAGCCGAAAAATCTGGTTTATTGAAGCAATTGTCTGATTTAGAGTCTTCATATGGTTCATTAAAATCTTTTGAGACTCAAATTCAAACTAAGAATACATCTCTTATTGAAAAAGAAAATGATTTAAACAATCTAGCACTACAGCTCCAAGAACAAGAAGCAAATGTCTCTAAAATGGAAACAGATTTGAAAAACCAGCTTTCTTCGCTTCATGAACAAGAGATTAATTTTGAATCATATTCTTCAAAAAGAATTGAAGAAATGCGAGTAGAAAAAGAGTCTTTTGAAAAAGAAAAGCAAGTTTTTATTACATCCATCCAAGAAAAGGAAAAGATAGTTAAAAAGGCTGAAGCTTTACAGAAACAGTATGAAATTGATATGCTTCAAATGAAGATGGAAAAAGATAACATTAGGAAACAAATGATCGAGTTTGATAAAAAGAAAATTGAAATTGAAAAGAAGGGAACTGAATTAGCACAAATGATTGAAGAGATCGATATCAAGAAAGAGTCTATTGATAATGATATGAAAGAAATCAACGAAAAAGTTAGAATGAATGATGTTTTGCATAAGCAAATTGAGGAAGAGAAAAATGAAAACCAAAAATTACTTGAAGAGGCTCGATCATCATTATCATTAGCTCAACAACAATTGGCTGATTTTGAACAGAAGAAGATGGAATTACTCACAATAGAGTTGAGTTTAGTGGAAAAAAGGGCGAAAATTGAGGAAGATTCCAAAGAAATTGAATTACGAACAGTGAAAGCGGATGATATTGAAAGAAGTCTCAAAAAAAGATGTGTTGAGCTTGATGAACAATCCTCCATGATTGAGAATGAGAAACAAAACATCATAGCAGAATTAGGAAATATTAAAGAATTACAAGCGAATATTGATACAGAGTTATCTTCATTGGAATCAAAAAAGAAGGATTTCTATGAGAAAGATAAGCAATTGAAGGAATCGATAAGAGATTTCGAGCTAAATAGAGACAGTCAAACAAATCATATTCAACAACTTAATACAAAAATTGAAAAACAATCCAAAGAAATTTCTGATCTAAATCACAAAATTCAACTAGCTATAGCCAAAATTAAGAAAGAAAAACAAAAAAATAACCAAATCTCTTCGAAATCCGAAGAACAGACAGTCCTTTCATACCTCAGAACAACTTTATTGCAGTTTTTCTTGCAAGAAAACTCTCAAAGAGCGTCCATCATCCCGATTCTCCTCACTGTTGTTGGTTGCAACCAGCAGCAAATATCTGCAGTCAGAACAAAATGGGCAGATGATCAACAATTCATGTCAAGGTTCCTTCCAAAATAGGTAAATAACTGTGATATTGGGTTATTTTTTACCCATTTTTTTTATGATTTTGCTTTTTATTGTTGCTACTTCAACATGTTTTGAGAACGATTTTTCTATGACAGCTTTTATTCCACCTAATTTAATAGAGAGTCAAACACACAATATATTAGATATCTCCACAAATATCAATCCTGGCAATTATTGTGTTGTGAACAGTGAAAATCCTCGGTGTCCATATTGCTTCGACAATCTTGTAAGATTCGAAGATGTTGATAATTATAACTTTGCTCCTGACAAACAGAACAAAGTACAGATTTATATAGCTGATAGTACCCCAGATTCTCATCCTGTTTTTAATTTATCGAAATTTGCCAATAAAATGGTATCTTTTCATGTTATGACTTCTCAAGACCCCCCTCACTATTTGACTATTAACGTAACCAATCCTGTTCATGTTGTTCAACTAACATTTTTTAATCAAAATGCTAAAATTGTTACCTCTAACGAATCAATAATACCAAAGATTGATTTAATATCCCAAATTGGAGGCAATGTCACATTTGTGAACAAAATAGTGATTGACTATATAGTAACATACGTTGACTACAAAGGATATTATGATATTACTCCTCATCTCTCGAAATATATACAAGGATCTCGGCACGAATTATATATTAATTTTGCTAATCAACTTGAATATAGTACTCTAACACCATTTGAGTTTGTTTTAAATGTTAAAGGAAAGGCACCCCTCTCCGTTCCAACAACAAAATACTCATTATACAGCTTTCAAATTGACTCTCCTAACAAGCCTAATACCGTTTTACCAATATTTTTTGGAGGGTTTACAGGATGCAAATTCCCAATTCTTCCAGTTTTCCACTTTCGGCAATCCAATCTTAATCAGCCAATAATAATGTTTGATGGCGATTGGGAATATAAAAAACCAAAACTATCAAACGTTAATAACAAGGGAGCTATTATTTATGAGAACTATGCGCCATCAATTGGTCTTTTATACTCTCAATCCCAGTTTTATCCAAATCAACTTTTCGGCATTCAAAATTTCCAGTTTCAGGAAACCAAAAATATTGGTTGGTATTTAGTTAATCCTTCATTATCTATTGCTAGTAATTTAGGATTCTACATTAATGTTTACCATCAGCAGTTATCGACTTTTACTTTTCAGGCTGCTCCTGATCAAAATATCCATATTTTTGTTGGACAAAATGTGGAAAATACAGCACCTGTATTTGATTCATCAATTTTTTCTCAGAAACAGTTTTCTTTTCACTCTTCAGAAGGATCAAATCCATTTCTCATGATTAATTGCACAGATTCTCAAGTATTCGCGAATAGTTTGACAATTAATAATTATCATGTTCATCTTCTCCGAGATACTCCAACTTCTTTTAATTTTAGCATTGATTCATTTAATATTTATGATTCATATTTTCACTCAGAACAAGGTGTTATACAATTAGATGTCAAGTTGAATTTAGGGTGTTCATTATTATCTTTTCTTGAGTTGCAAAAAATATTGATCCCTAGCTCAACAAGGAGAATACAAATAGGAACAGGAACAAAAATGAATTCTTTGAAAGTTTATAATGAGTTTACATATATTGATGCTTCAAGCCCAATATCAATAAATGGAGTGTATAGTCCATTTATTGAATTGTTATGTGAATCCTCAAGAATTGGGATATACTATGAAGGAAATAGTGGTATGAATGTTTCTTATGTACCATCAATTACATTTAAGAATCCACATGAAACCCCAATAGTATTTTATGCTGATTCTTGGAAAAAAGCTGGTCAGTTGAAAAATGATTCTTTTCCTGGTACTATTTCAACATATTCTTCATCAATAGTAATTTCATCTGAGTATAATACTTATCCATCATCAGTTTTTCTCATAAAAGGAGATTCTTCATTTGTTAGCAACAAAGGGAGGTATTGTGTATCACTTGGTTCTTTTGAAAACTGCCCAAAAGATGGCTATGGATATAATAAAGTATTAGCCACACCAGGTATAACTTTGGATTATTTATTTGAGTCTGAGAAAGAAGATTCTTCAATTTTGATACTTATTATGGATACCACTTCAAGCAATCAAGTTTTTTTAGAGACTAGTTCATTTAAACAAAAAAGAATCATTTTAAAGTCTCCTGATAAGAATCAATTACAATATGTTAATATGGTTTTTTCTGATGATTCGATTGAAGAATTTTCTGCAGATGGTGTGAACATATCCCTTAATCATAATGACCAAACACTTGAAGTATTTAACTTTCATCTAATTGACTCAGTATTCACAATTTGTAATAGTGCTTCATTTTCCCTACTTGAAACGCAAAAAATGGAAATCACCAATTCTACTGTTTCAATACTCATCAATGGATTTTCTATATCATCTAACGAACTTTATATTGATCTTTCTGGTTTTGATTTAATGAAAAGATATTTTTCAACAATTCAAAATCTTGTCATTGTTTGTGCAGATACTGATGTTTTTATTAGCATTGGGAGCTCTATTCTTTCTGTTTCCTCATTAGAAAACCAAAAATCTGATTTTATAGTTGCAGATTACTCAAATATCCGGATTATGTCTACCAATATTAATCCAGAATTATCTCTTGAAACAGTTAATTTATCCGACTTACACCAAGTGCCTTCAATAGTGTTTACTCAATCAAAACGACCAAGACTTTTCTTTGACGACTCCTGGGTTAATATATCATCAACACAACAATTGTCACCTGGGCATATTGCTTCTGAACTTATTGGCTCAACAATTATTATCATTACCATGCGATCTGATCTATTCCCTAATCAGTGGTATTTGATTGATTCCAAGCATTCAATTATACTCCAAAACCCCAATATGTTATGTTTATATACAACTACAAAAACTCAGTGTCTTGAAAGGGAGAAACCAATTTATTACCATTCAAATGCTTTGATTGATTATGGTTTTTCAAACGAAACTGTTTCAATATCTGTATATGATTCCACTTCCACTGTTTTTCCTCATCTGAATTTATCATATCTGGAGTTTTCTCGTATTAGCGTCAAAGGAAAGAACCAATATTTGAATATTAACCAAAACAAAGTGTATTTATATTCCATGGATATTACTGGTGTTAATCTAAGCATTAATTCGGCAAATATGTCTTCATTGTATGTCTCAGAAGATTCATTATTTTTGCCTCATGAAAGTTTCCAAATCAGTTCAATAACAACGTCTTTGCTGCCTCTAGATAATTTTTATACGTATATTGATAATAAGTGTTTGCCCAAACTCATAATTATTGGGAAAGCCGAGGATTTATTGGAGAAATTAATTATTTGTAATAATTATTCCAAGGTTTATTCAAAAAAGCTTTCTTATGTTGTTAATCATCTGAGATTTGATTCAATTGCAATAAACCTTGAAAAATACACATCAAATTCGCCATTTATTATTTCAATGGAAAGAGATATTCAAATTCCATTTGAAGTTAAAAGAGTTCCTGATTTTAACTTAATTGGTGACTCGGATATTTATATTCATTTTACCAAAGATTTTGATGGAAAAAGTTTTATTTACGATAAAAAGAGTACCATTAGTAATAGTGGAAAAGGAAAAAGGGTTTTTGTTTCTGAATATGAAACAATTCCTTCATCATTGTTTAATGCTGGCTTCAAATATGAAAAAGATTTTAACTATACTGGGTTCTACTGCTTTTTCCATGATTCATCACAAAAATGTCCAGAAGGATATCAGAGTTTGAGTGTATTAGGATACCAGGTCTTTACAAAATTGCCATCGAAGTATAATAGTGACTATCATTTTCATGTTTGCGACACCGATTTGGATCATCATCCTGTTTTCGATGATTTCTTATCTGAAAGCAATCATGTTTATATTGGCGGGAATGGATGGGCACAAATTAATGATACCCATAACATACCTTATATCAGTATTAAGGGAATAACCATTGTTTTAAACCAAATTAGTATCAATGTTAATCATCTTAAAGTTGAGAATACCAGTATTTCGAATACTTCAAGTGCCATTTTGAATGTTTCAGTTTTTGAGTCGGATTTCTCATCATTCTTGGTGTTTAAAAATCATATGACAAACAAATTTCCAAAATTAGTATTATCACCTGAAACCCAAATTTCAACTTTAGTTATTAGGAATTCATGCTATTCATTTGTTTTATGGGATCACAATCAGGAACATATTAACATTGATAAAATACTATTTGAGCAAATTTCAATTTCCATTAATCATGAATTAACTTATGGTTTAACTATTTTATTGGATGCCGATACACTGTCTCAGCTTCCAGATATTCAACTTGAATCAAATATATATAGCCCATGCATTTTCCTTGATGGAAAGTGGGATTCAAAAACACAACCAATAGATGACAAAAGAATTCATATATCAATACAAAAGCATCATAAATTAATCATTCAAACAAATCAACACTGTTTCCCTGAAGACTGTTTTATTATTCCTACTGATACATCAATCATTAATGGTAGCGCCGGTCAGTATTGTATTTCTACTGGATTCTTTTTAAACCAATGCCCTATTAGATTTGTTCGGGTTGGATATGATTCCGAGAAAATTCTTGACTATGAATTTCAACAGCATCCCGAGAACAATCAACTAATAATCAAAATTCTCAAATCAACAATTGACAATTATCCAACGATCTCTCTTAAATCTTTGAGAAATAAATTCGTTGATATATCTGCATCCCAAATAGGCTTCTCATCATTCAAAGGAAATGATAGTCTTCAAGGTTTAACCCTATCAAATATCAATGTTATCAATTCTCAGATTATCAACTCAAATGTTATAAGTATTCAAGATAACTGTGTTTTCATTAATTCTTCGCTGAATCCAATTGATTATGCATCAATTGCATTTTCATCATTGAATTCATTGAATAGTTTTGCTGATATGGATGGTACATCATTTAACCGAAGCATTTGTGTTTTTGGAAAGTTTTGTTATGTTCTTGTTTTAGAAGGAGGTGTTCAAGTATCATTGTCAATTATTAACCCAAGTATTTATGTGAGTTTGAAGGCGACAAAATATCTTAATATTGTTTCAGAGAGCAATATAATAGAAGTTGATTTTAATGGTACAAAACATGGTAATATTACTCTTGTTCCTTCTATTCAATTGCCCCATAACGCTACATTGCTTTTCTCATATGGTTGGGAGGATTTCAGCCCAGTATTGCTTGGAAACAAAGGTTCTATTCAATGTGATAATTTTACATTGGTTTCTGTATATACAACATGGCCAAATGACTTTTTCGATGCATTTACAAACAATACAATTCTTTCCAATGGAGGTTTTTATTGTATACATACTGGATCTCCTGATTTATGCCCAAAGAACTATAGAAATATACTTTGTAACAACGAAATAATTGATTCGATGATTTACCCGCATCATGATAATAAGACAATCAACATTGTTTTGAATAATAAGCAATGTACACCCATTATATCAGGTGCTCTCCTTACTAAAGCGAAAAGTGTGAGATTCAACAGTTTATCTAATGGAAATGAAAACGGAAATGTTCATGTTTATGTCGAGGAGAATCTTTCTATGGAATTATTCGAAATGTTTGATGTGAATCTTACTCTAACAGGTAATAGGCCTGAAATTCTAAAGCTTTTTGAAATCGGTGAGATAGTAACAAGCAATACAATAACGAAGTCAAACAATAATTCTTTCTTTTTCCCAGCAACAGCATATTCAACCCTTTTGTCGGCTTCATCATTGTGTAGTTGTGTTTATCCTGCTTATGATTCATCTTTAATGGTATATTCAACAGAAAAGCTATCATCGATAATTCTGAAAGAGAAAGAGTTTATAATGATTGTTGATGATCAAGAGACTAGTATGCTATATGATGCATTTTTTGAGACCCGAATATTCTATACAAGCAATAGTATTAATGATGAATTAATTATTGAATATGAAGGAGGTAGAAATACACTTCCCGAAATATTTGCCTATGGATCAATGTCAAATATTTTCTTTGATTCATCATGTTATGAATCTCAATCACCTACCAGACAGATGTTATTAATAGCTGATAATATTACCAAAGTGAGATTAAGATCTGAATTTCGATCTTTACCGCCGCTGTGTGCAACACCAGGGGAATGGATCAAAGTTGAGTATGATTTTGGTACCATTCCAACAATGACTGTCCCCGAGGCAACATCAACACCGAATTCCAAAGAAAAGAGTGTTCCATATTCGATAATTTTTGTTTCTATCACATTGGTAATAGGGTTGTTGGTTGGTTTCTTTCTGTTAATAAGGAAAAGATCTGGAAATGGCCCTGATCTATCAGGGAAACTCATAGAAAATGGAAAAACAATGATACCAATATAAGTAAAGTCGTTTTACAATTGTTTTATGACTTCAAAAAGAGTTGTTAGGGTGACTTCTGATCAAAAAGCGGAAATTAAAGAATCATTTTTAATATCTTCGAATGATGGAAGAGGATTGGATTCGAAAGGATTGAAAATGGCTTTAGGATTTTTGGGATTTTTTTTCCCAAGAGCTGAGTGCGAAAAATTGATTCAAGAGAAAGCTCCAACAAGTAATGGTTTAGTTTTTTATAATGAATACAGAGAAATAGCTGCACGATTAATAATTAAGCGAAACCCATTATGGGAATTAAAAAGAGTTTTCCATTTAATAGATAATGATCATGATGGATTTATATCTGCAAAGAGCCTAAAATATGCATTTAAGGATATAGGTGAACCAAATCATGATCTTAAGATTCAATCGATGATAACAAGCTTTGATAAAGATAATGATAAAAAAATATCATTCGATGAATTCGTAGATATTTTTAATTCCACAACATCTGTTCAATAAAACCAATACCTATTTAAAAAAATAAAAAATGGAGATGAGGGGAATCGAACCCCTGGCCTGTTCTATGCTAAAGAACCACTCTACCACTGAGCCACACCCCCTTGACAAAACCTTTATGTTAGATTATTCGTAAATTGAATATCCCATCATTTTCCAAGAACAAAGTCACCCAAAAAATGGAATCTTTTATTGAACAGTTTAAGGTGATTTGCGAAAATCCAAACTCGACAGAAAATGATATTAAAGATTTAAGCCTTAAAAATATTCGGAATTCGTGCGTTATTTTGGAATTTTTGATAAATCCGCCTCAATCAATTATCAAAATTCCAAATTCAACTATTGTTTTTCTGAAGTGTCTGCTTTTTGCTATTGAAAATATCAGAATGAATCAACAGTTTTACCAAGACTCAACTTTTCAACTCGTTTTTAGGGCTCATTGTTTTTTAATTCGCAAACTTACCGATGAAAGCAATGAAATGCCATTATTTTTTCAATCTATTTTAAGAATCCTTTATATTAAACAATCTGATGAAAATTGGAAAGAACTAGTTGTTTTATATGATACTCTGCTTAGAAGACTTGATATCAATGATTTTTCCGCAATTGAGCTTATAAACAACCTTTTTCAAAGTCAAAATATGGAGAAATTATATCGAAACAATCCTTCACTAGGTAATAATATATCAAATATCATTCAGCATTTTTTAGAAAATGAAGAGAGCGACGATTCTCTTTCGATGGATTTAATCGGAAACATTGAATCTGATGAATATTTTCTTCAGCATTATATAACAGCGACTACTATGTACCAAATTATTCTTAAATTTACTATGAGTTCTCGTGTTGGACCATCTGTTGTTAGAATGATAAATCATTTGATTTGCAAGTATTATTCTGTTTTTGATGTAATCGCATCTGAACTATTTGATTATTCCTATCGGGTATTTAAGGTTTTTTATGGTAGTGGGCAGGAAATCATTGAATTCCTGATTGGGGTTTGGACCACAGTTTCTGATATTGAAGGAGAACTTAAAGAGCATCATAATATTACAATGGCTGTATCACCTATTTTAATTTCTCTATATATAGTAATGCTTCAAAACCCATCATCTAGAAGCCTATTTAGGCCTTCATTATTGAGATCTCTATTGTCGTTTTTGACTACCGAATATAATGATACTTTCCCCTTATTTTTTAATTTTTGTTCGGAGCATATCAATGATATGAAATTTGAATCAAAAATTCTTGTTTTAGATTTTCTATCACTTCTTCTTCACTTCCCACAGAATGATATGTTGAAGAGATTCATTTTCTCAAATTATCCTCAAATTTTATCATGTACTGAAAACGAAAATGAAAGCCTTCGACAGACATCACTTAATTTGGTTCTCAAATCAATTAAAAGAATACCGCAAATTATTTCTACAAAGCTTGAGTTTGAAGCCATATTTAATTCAATACATGCTATTTGTCACACAAAACAATCAAAATCATGTTATAAAGTGCTTCAAGAACTTATGAAAAACAAAATATCTAACAACTTCATTCCATCCATTTGGAAAATGATAAATGCAACTCTCATTTCAATGGAAAGGAAGGATCATCATTTTTTGATAGTGTTTTTTTCAGTAATAGATCAGTTTGTTTCGAAAACGAATACCTATCATAAAGAACTTCTTGAATATTCTATCAAAAACCTTTCTGAATTTCCAGAGAAATCTTATCTCTTTGGGCTTATTTCGGCTTTAATTTCTCACCCATCTGAATATATCTCGTCTTCTCTCAAAATGATCAATGAAAAAATTATTGAATATTTAGGAACCGATTTCTCTAATGATGCTTTAGACGTATTTTCATGTTTGATATGTAGTTTTCCAAATTCTGTTGAATCTTCATTAAAGAAAATTTATGAATGTTTATCGGAGTCTACCCAAAACCCAAGCAATGAAACAATTGAAAGTGTATGTAGAGTCATTGCATCGTTGATTCATAAGCTTCCCGGAGATTTTCGGCCCCACAGCAAACAATATTTTTGCGCTCTATTCAAAATACTTGAAGAAAATCAGGAACCAAATCATTTTTACCCGCCAATTATTGGTGTACTGTCTGAATTTTTCTCAGTTTACCCAGAGATATCATTTGAACCTTACCTTATCTACCTCACTAAGTATTCTTGCATGCCTCAAAAAGTATCAGAAAAAGAATATACAATTTCACTCGTTCAAGGATTCTATGGCCTCCTTAAACTGGATAATATAAGCAAAACTAATTCACAAATCATAGTTGCATCATTTATGAAAACCCTAAAGTACTATTCTGTTGAGGATCCAATCGAAACTAATATAGTTTGTATGTACTGTATATATGAATCTATGAGGCATAACAAGGATCTAAATCGTGTTTTTGTGAATAGACATAATGTATTGGAAATTTTAAGCAGAATAATGACCGAAGGGGACCCCAGCACAGCACAGAAAGCCCAAAAACTCCTTGTTATACTAAAAAAATAGACAACCGTTAATTGTATTCATGGCGATATACCGAATTGGAGGATATACTGGGGGATTAGTTCGCGAAGCACCCGAAACACCTATTATTGATAGCCCTGAGAAAGGAGAAAAGTTGCTTTTGAAAGCGCTGAATGGGATTGAAAAGTATTCCAGACAGCTAGTTTTTTCTCATGATAAATTGATTTTTGATTTAAAGAATAGACTTGAAAATGTTGGAAAGGTTGCAGAAGCTGCTTTATCGAAAGAAAACGAGTTTATTAATGATTTCCAGTTGGTTTCAGAAAACCAGTTTCGTGAATTCGATAAGTTAATGGAAATAACTGATGATCTGGCGAATCAACTTGTATATGTTGATAAACTGTTCACCGATGTGAATCAGTTATCTGATTTGCTTACATCACTGGAGCAGATGATTTCTAGCAGATAAAACAATTGTGTATAAAAAGAGAAATAATTTTCTTTCATTTATGACCATGGAAGATAAAATGATTTCCCAATTAATTGAGTTTGAGCAAACTGGCAGAATTGATTCTTTACAATTTCTTATTGAGTATAATATGCATAAAGAAGGAATTGGTGTTGATTTTTCAACATATTTGGAACATAATTTGAAGCAATGTGGTTTTTTGCTGCAGAAAGAGCATTTTAGCCGCTTTTTTATTAACTTTGTTCAAGAAGGAATGAATTGCGGTGATCCTTTGGGAAGTATAAGGATTATTAACTTTTTTATTGAAAAATATGGAGAACCATTCGAAATTTCCAATTCTTGGTGCTATATTTTGATTCGATTAGTATGCAAAGTAATCACGATATATGATTTTCATCAAATTAAAATAGATGTGATAAAATTATTGGTCAACATTTCTCCTTTTTGTCCAAATCGATGTGTTTTGGAACCTGGGTTGTTTGATTCTATAATGGTATTGTTTCTAAATGATCAGGAAACGCAAGATTATTCCCTGGATTTTCTCACTTGTTTTTTTAACAGGGATGATTCTATTGATGTTATCCCAGATATTATTATGTCTCTCATTGTAGCTCTTCCGAATTACTCGCCTCCAATACATAAATTGTGGAAGTTTTTATGCTTTTTCTTTCGGAAGTTCCTTGTAAGAATATCTGAAATGTGCGACTTTGATAGTATTGAACCAAATGGATTAATGCCTGTTTTTACGAGATCATTATTATGGGATTTGAGGATGATTTATCAAAACCCTCCGGAGACGAATCATGAAGAATGTTTTTGGCTTTTGTGGGACACTGTTTTAAAAGAGTGCTTGGTTTCTCCTCCCGATTCTCAATTCCAAAAAATGTGTTGCTTTTTTATGAATGAGTTAAGATTGTCCATATTATGGTCTTTAAAGTCGAGTGTATCTGATAATGAAAGCATTCCAGATTGTGTTAAATCTGTATGGAAGAGCCTTATTTCTCTATATCCTTCTGAGATTCTTCAAATGATTGATACCCAATTTGAACCATCTTTTAATTCAATTGTCGAGAGATTATCAACCCTCAATGATTAATTGAGATATCATGTGGAGTAGTGCAAAAAATCTCAATGAAATAAAGAGCTATTTGGTTAGTGAAATCATTGTTATTTTTCTTTCAATGTTGTAAATTTTTGTTCATGAAAGAAATAGTCAACTTCGAAACACTTTTATATGGAACTGGAACAAACGAAACTCCTACTATATCGGATATAGAATTTTGGGTTGATAAAATTGTTCAACTCCCATCCCTAAGGCCATTAAATCTAGAGTTAGCTGTGAATCTAAGCATTTTTTATTGTAATATTGAAGATTTTCGAGTAAAATTATTAGAAAAATCAAAAAAATGTCCTGTGTTAATACAAAGGCTCTACATGAAAGGAATTTTTAGATTTTCAGAAATAATGCCTTTGATAAATGATGACTGTTCTTTCATTGAATGCTATTATTATCGGAAAGAGATTGAAGATTTTCCAAATATCATTCTTAAAAAAAAGAAACCATTTGATCTCATTGAAACAAACTTAGAAAATGATGATGATATTGATCAACTGATAAAGTATGGATTTCTACAATCAAGTATTGAGTATTGTCTAAAATATGATGACATTAATGCTTTTAGAAGTTTTGATATTATCAATAAAACCAGTGTTAAATGGAACCCTTTCGAGTGGAGTAAACGACCCCCCTCAATGGATTTATTATCCATTGCTGGATTCTTTGGGTCACTTAGCTGTTTTAAACATTTAATAATGAATAATTATGTGATAAATGACAAAATTCAAGCTATTGGAACATGTAGTGGTTCTTTAGATCTTTTTCATCTTTGTACTGATGGGAGAAATTTCTCGTCAAAATGTGTTCTGAATTCTGTTCTTTTTTGCAGGCTCAATTTGTTGGAGTTTTTAATCGAAAATGGAGCAGGTATTGATATCAAAATGAATAATAATATGACTTTTCTTCATTATGCTACCATTTATAATCATCTAAGCATTATGGAATATCTAATTAACAATGGAGCCCAAATTAATGCTAAGACCGAGATTAAGTATAATCTGAATTTGGGTGGAGTTCTCTTCATTATGCTTGTAAATATGGTTTTTTGTGTGCTGTTAAGTTTCTAATTGACCATGGTGCTGATTTTGACACAAAGAATGATGATATAAACAATCAAATAGTGAACTTACTCCTCTCCATTTTGCAGCAGAAAAAGGACATGTCAAAATTGTTGAATATCTTGTGAATAGTGGAGCATTTATTAATTCGAAAGACTCAATTGTTGAGTTATGGTAAACTTGATGACTCCTCTTCATTGTTCATCAAAAAATGGGTATGATTACATTGTTGAGTTCCTAATAAAACATGGAGCGGATTTAAATGCAAAAGATGAAAATTCACTCAATTTTGGCTTTTAATGACTCCTCTTCATTATTCATCAGAGAAAGGACATCTATCTGTTACAAAAATCCTTATTGAACACGGAGCTCTTATGTCTGAAAAGAATAAAGATGGTTGAATAATTTGTTTTCCAACACCCCTCTTCATTGTTCATCTCAAAATGGCCATCTAAATGTATTAGAGTATTTGATAAATAATGGTGCAAATGTTGATACAAAAAACGACAATAGTCTTTCTTATGAAATTTGCTTGCGCCTCTTCACCTTTCTTCTCAGAATAACCATTTTAATGTTGTTGAATTTTTGGTTGAGCATGGGGCCGAGATTGATGCAAAAACCGAATTTGTAGATCTTTTTTAATTGAATGTACTCCCCTTCATTTTGCCGCGAAAAATGGCAATTATAATGTTGTTGAATACTTAATTAAACATGGGGCTAATATAAATTCGAAGGATTTTTCTATTTTGTTTCTATATCTGAGTTTGTTCCTCTTCATTATGCTATTGAGAATGACAGCCTGAATGTTATTGAATTATTACTTTGTCTTGGATCTGATATAAATTCGAAGAATATTGGCGAAGATGTTATATAATCTCAGTTTCTCCTCTTCATTTAGCATCTGAATATGGTTATATAAATACCGTGAAGTATCTTGTTGAACATGGTGCTGATATAAATATGAGAGACTTTATAATCTAACAATGATGATTGATTGGACTCCTCTTCATTATGCCACAGGTAAAGATTTAATAAGTATTGTTGAATATCTCATCAGTCATGGATCAGATATTGATCCGAAGAATTCAGCAGTATTCATGTAATTCTTGAATGTACACCTCTTCATGTTTCGTCTGAAAAAGGATTTGATAGTCTGGTTCAGTTTTTTGTTAATCATGGGGCTGATATCAATGCTATTGACTGCATGGTCATCACATATTTTTTCAATATACCCCTCTCCACAGATCAGCTGAGAAAGGATTTGATATGGTAGTACAAATATTAGTTAATAGTGGAGCGGATATCAATGCAAAAGAATATAAAAAATCAACTATTTTCTTGGCTGGACTCCCCTCCATTTATCATCTTACAATGGTCATCTTACCGTTGTTGAAATTTTGGTCAATCAAGGAGCTGATATAAGTGCTACAAGCTATGATGGAAAGACCCCTTTCACATTGGCAATTGAGAACAATAAACCCGGCGTAGCAGAATACCTGGAGAGGAGGATTTCTTCGAAAAAAGAATAAGGGAAGTAAAAACACATGAATGATAAATAGATAGTGTTGTGTGGAAACCAAAAATCATTTTTCTTGATGTTTTCTTGGTTTAAAAACTTAAAATTCAATGATAGAATTGATGAAGTTTCTAATTTTTGCATTGATCCTGATACGGTGGTAATCAATGAGGATCTTTTTGTGGCCAACGTAAGAGATTCAAGAATAAGGATTATTATTAGCTCTTTCTTGGATAGATGCTTTCGTTTAAGGGTAGAAATGAATGAATATGAGAATTATAAACGATTTGATGTTGCCAAAGAAGAAATTTTGGTACATCAGGAAATTGCAAATAATAAAGTGGGTATCAGGGCAACAAGAAATGAGAGTTTTTGCGAGATTTTCGCTAATGAATGTAGAGTAATTGTCAATTACTCGCCAATTTCTTTTCAATTTTTCCAAAAGGACGTGTTAATTCTCACCATCAATTCCAAACAGTCTCTTAAGTTTTATTCTACTTCTCATGAGCATACTGTTGGTGAAGATTTCCTGTTCCACGGGGAAAACATTATGGTATCAGGCTTAGCTGAGAGAGCAACACCATTAAACATCGATGATGGTGTCTACCAAATGTTCAATCTTGATGCATATGGATTTGATGCCGGAAAGATTTGCAGCATCTATGGCAATATTCCCTTTGCGATTGCACACTCCCCTTCTGTGTCTGCTGGGCTTTTTTGGGCCAATGCGTCTGATACCTATGCAAAATTCGAGACTAATGAAAATGGGCGATCCATAAAATTTATCAGTGAAGGAGGTCTTGTTGATACATTTGTATTTCTAAATAATCCGCTTGAAATTATTAGGGACTATTGTAAACTTGTCGGATTCCCAATGTTGCCACCATTATGGAGTTTGGGGTATCATCAATGCAGATGGGGTTATAAAACACAATCAGATTGTGAAGAAGTGATCAGGAAACTTGATGAATCAGGTTTTCCTCTTGATTGTTTTTGGCTGGACTTGGATCATTTGAAAGATAGATCTCCATGGCATTTTGATGAAAGAACATTCCCAAACCCACAGGGGTTATTTGATCTACTTGAATCTGATGGAAGAACAATTGTCAGACTGTGTGATTGTCATTTGCCTGCTTCAGGGGATATGCACGAAGCAAATGAAGCTCGGGAAAAAGACATTCTAATTACAGAACCAAATGGTCAACCATATGTTGGATTATGCTGGCCAGGAAGATCCACATGGGTAGATTTCTTAAAACCTGAGGCTAGACAATGGTGGTCGAATAGAACCTCACAAGATCGTGGATATTTTTGGAATGATATGAATGAACCTTCTGCTTTTGGGATATGGAATAAATCACTACCCAAAGATTGTAGACTTGGTGATTACACTGATCGAGAAGTTCACAATGCATACTCAACTTTCCAATCGAAAGCAACATATGATGGTATGAGGCTTCGAGATAACAAGAGGCCTTTTTCTTTAACCAGGGCATTTTTTTCGGGCACCCAAAGATATGCATGGGCATGGACTGGTGATAATGGGTCTTCTACCTTGCATTTGAAGAAAAGTATCTCAATGATCGTTAATTCGGGAATTTGTGGAATGCCATTTATTGGAGCTGATGTTGGAGGGTTTTCAAGTTCTTGTGATGTTGATACGCTAACAAGATGGTATCAAGTTGCATGTTGGACATATCCATTTTTCCGTGAACATTGTATTTTTACTGCTTCGAGAAGAGAGCCATATCTTTTTGAGCCCAAATATAGTCTGATTATGCGAGATGCTGTTGTTGAAAGGTATCGAATGATCCATTTTTGGTACACTGCAGCATGGAGGGCTCATCTTAATGGCACTCCCATTGTGCGCCCAACTTTTTTCGATTATCCTAATGATATGTTTGAGCACAAGCGTGATTCTGAAGTAATGATTGATGGGAAAGTATTTTTCTCATTAAATGAAACATCTCCCGAAACAAGAACGGTTGATCTTCCCTCAGGTAAATGGTTCACCAAAGAAGGGGTTTTATTACAAGGGACAATCACAATACCTGGAAATTTAGATTTTGTTCCTGTTTTCTTCAAATCTGGAGTGATAATACCAATTGTATCATCGGTCGGGAAATCAACTATAAAAACTATTACCCGACCCATAGTAATAACTATTTATTCACATGATGGTGAAGCTGAGGGTGATATCTATATTGATGATTATACATCAAATAGCCATGAAGATGGAAATTGGGTTCATAAGCTGTTTACGTTGTCTGATAAAAAGTTAACATGTAGAAGTTCATCCATTTCTCCAGTTGATGGAAATAATATTCCAATTCTAAAAGCCGAGAAAATTCTGCTCTATGATGGTGTTGAATACATTATCAAGGATGTTGATTTGACTCTCAACGAAGATTGGGAGATTGAGATCATTTAACATAAATACTCAAACTCTATTGAATATTATTTATTAACAATATCATAATCCAAGTAGTTGTTTCATCTCTTGCAAAGCATCTTTCATCTCAATGGGTTTAAATTGATGAGATTCTCCTTGTAAAATGATTTTTGCTGTAAGTAATTCATCTATAAAAGATATTTCAGATTCGTTTGGAATTTCTTCAACAATAACAGGATCCTGAACAGATGATCCTGAACATGACATGTGAGTATTAGGATCAAGTTGTTGATCTGTCTCTGCTTTATTGGTTTTTGATACATTTTGGATTCCAAAATTTATAATATTTGTCTCTGTTTCAGAAACAATGGTAAATTTATTCTGTGATGGTGAAGAAACAGAATGTTTCTTAATATTCACTAATGATTTCTTATCCTTAATCTTATTGGAGATAGAACTTTCGTTTCTTGATGATTCTGGGGCCTTTTTAATCCATTCTTTGCTTGGAGCAAAGACCACCTCTGAATTTTGATCTTGTGATATCCCATCTTCATCTTCGTCTTTTATTCGGAATAAAAATTCACCAGGAGAGTCACTAGATATCAATGAAAATAAAGTAATTTCTGTAGAAAAAACTTGTTGAGATTTTGCCATTCCTCTTCTGCCAGGCCTCTTTTTAATCTCTTCTTTAGCTTTCTTTCTGATAGTACTAACCTTTTGAAAATTCTCTTTTGATTTTGATTCCTCTCTCTCATATCTTTCTTTATTAGGATTGGAATACAATGACTCCTTTTGATCCATATATCTCCATGAAATCCACTTAATTATATCTTCAATAACAGCTGGAATAAAATCGAATCCAAGGGCAAGTGGTGTACCGGCCGGAATTGTATCATCTTCTTCGTCTTCTTCAAGTGGGCCGAGGTGATTCTTTGATACAAAAACACCACAGTGAAGGCCATCTTCGACCTGAAACAACTTCAGAGAACAATTTCCTTTGATTGATCTTTTAAATTTGTGTAAATAGCATCGAGAAGCCATTGATGAATCCAAAACAAATCTAGTATCACTAATTTGATAATATGATGAATCAACTTTTCCTGTAAAATCAAATTCTTCTTTATCTCCAATAAGACCATCTGCCAAAAATAAAAACTGATTCACCACAAGATCTGAATTACAAACTATTCCATCATTAGTCTGCTTCAGGACTACTGGTTTTGGAATAGAGGCGAGCCTCAGAATATCTGACATTCTTGGGATCTCGATCCTTGCGCTTTCAGTAAAATCAGTGAGGGTTTCAATAGCCTTAGGTATAAAATTGTGGGTCTCAAAAATTTCATTATATAAAAGATTATCGAAAATAGAGAAAAATTGTTTCTCTTCGATCGAATAAAATGTATTACACATATACTGTATGGCATTCATAAATGAATAAAAGAGTCTCCTTCTCTTTTTCTTCGAAGCATTTGATATGTATTGAGGATGAGAAACGAAAAAGAAAGGTCTAAATCTATCATAAATCATTTCGCAAAAATCTCGAGCACTTATTGTGTTATCTAATAAATCATTGCCAACAAACTCGGAAAATGGACCTGATGTTAGCTGAGATGGTAGTTGCTCAATCCTTGGGGATGAAAAAGTCACAGATGTATCTGGCACTAATATATTATCTGATATAGATGGCTTATCATATCGGAAATTGGATCTACCACAAAAATGACATACAAAATCACCTTTTGGCATCATTCCATTTCCAATACCCTCACATCTTTTATGCACATAATACCCGCACATACTACACTTGATAATAGCAAATCGAAATGACAAATTATTCCCACATTGACATCGAATCGTCTTTCCAGAACACTTATCACATAGATATTTTTCCGGAATTGTATGAGAATTTAAACCCATACATATTGCATGTTGCCAATTGCCGCATTTTTCGCAGCCGACCAGCAAACCCTCTCCGGTTTTAATATTGCACACACATCCAAGAGACCAATCGTCGCCATTTTCATCTTTAAGATGAACAACACTTGGTCTATCGATAGTAGGTAATATTTCTTTTGGCGGCGGAGTTTTCGGTGTAAGAGGTCGAGACGATTGCGGTGATGGAGTGATGTTCTTGGGAGATCTCCCTCTTTGGCCAGCAACCCGTGCTGTTTTAATAACTGTTTGCTTTTTTACTTCGCTATATGAGCATATATATAGGTATGGTGATCCCTCAGCCACGATCTCGCCGGCAGGTTCAACCGTAACAAAACTTGGATAATCACTCCACAAAGTTGCTCTCTTTGCATTGCTCACTTCATTTGATATCCCAGGCAATAAAGATGGGAGCAATAATGGCTCCAAATGGTACATTTTGCAAAGGTGACAAATGGGCTGGACAAAGATAATACACCAATAAAAGGATGGAATATCATTCCATTTCTCATTTTGGGAAAAAATATAAAAAATGCCAAAAAACCTTATCGAGATTATGGAAAATGATCCTAACTATTCTATTATTATGAAGCCATTTGGCACGAAATTTGGATCTGTAGCAATGAATGTATACTCCGATTGTCTTTTAAAATTGATTTGTAAGTATCCATATTTGTTATTGAGTAGAATTTGCGAAAAAGCTAAAGAAGTTAAAGAAGAAAAAGCATCTGCATATTTTTTTTTATCTTTTGTTATGTTTTTTAACCGAGACAAAACTACATTTAAAAACCTGGTGCAAAAAAGTATTTTTTTGGAACATATAAGTTTTAATGATGGGAATTTTGTTTTGGTTTTTCATAATATTTTGATTTCTGCAAAACCTGAAAACATTCCATATATTAATGATATTGATATAATAGGAATTGGTAAGCATTTAAATAAACAATTTAAAGAAATACTAGAGTATTATTGTAAAATTCCAAAGTATGCGAAAGATTTTTGGTCAATAATATTCATGGAAAGAGATGAGCCAGAATTTGGATTTGACATACTAGAAGAAATACTTAAAAGTTGGGATGATTTACCATTACCTCAAGAAGAAAAGCAAATCAATACACTTATCGATGTTTCTTTGGCTTCATTAGTATTTACAAATAATGAATGTAAGAGATTAGAATTCATTCTTAGATGGCTTATCAAGAAAAAAAAGCTTTTCTATGATGATTTATATCATTATTTATATTCCTATGAAAAGTCTTTTTGTCCAAGCATGGTATTTTTTTGCCTATTTGAAATGTATGATTTTAACCAAGTATATAGACTGACTAAAAGAGAAGATAATCCAGAAGATTACCTGGTTCTATGTGAAAATATTATGTCTGATTCTCGGTTTAACTTTAAGAAAAGCATTGAACATGGATTTGTCATTAAGGATTGGTTTATAAATCAAGTTTATCCTGAAAATGATAGAAATTGGGATATAACAGATATATTTAAAGACAGTTTTTTTGAAATTCTTCCGTATCATCATTTTTGTATGAAGCTTCCTCAGTATATTCCTGCCATTGTCTTCCGAGAGTGTTTATATATAAGATATGAAGATGTTAGGTTGGAAAGAGTTATTGAAATTTTAAATTTCATTCCAATTAGTCTTATTAATGAGTATAATCAACAGATTATTTCATTTCTTGAATCATCATTTCTGAGTATCTGCAAGACTAAGAATGAACATCTTGATTCTCAATTTATCAAGCTTCTGAATCATATTCTTTTTTTAAACAAAGGGATGATCAATGATATTGTTCCAGTGTTTACCAAGCATATTTTTGTCAAAAAGAAAAAAATAATGAAATCTATAAAATTCATTTCTGGTATTTTTAGATATTATCCAGATAAATATCTAATTTGTACATTTTTTGAATTAATGAAAGAAGTTTCAGTTGATTATATGGAAAACCCATTATTTAGAGGAACCTTTTTGAACTTTTTAAGGGATATTTCAAAGTATCTCAAAGATGAGAGTATATATATATTTCAACAAATATTTCCAATTTTGGAAGGATTTGTTAAGTATAACAAAAGTTATAAGAATAACAATAGTAATATGTATGACCATACTTTTATTTTACCAGAAAAATCTCAGAATACCCATGATTTTTCCAAAGATGTATTGCTTGATGATTATTATTCCAATTCTCAAATCAAATCATCACTTGAGATCCTTGAAGGACTGGAGATTCCGATGAAAAATTATATAGATAAAATATTTGATATTCTGATGTATACAATGAAAATTCTTCCGCTTGAATCATTATTACTAGCTTTTAGACTTTGGAAAAACCATGATGTTGGAGATATTCCAAAATTTATTGATTTATATTCTTGTTTTCATAAGAATCATTTGTTATTCACTGACTATCGAATTTTGTTGCAAAAGTTTTATTCAGAGATTGAATTTGTTTTACCTGAAGAATTAAAAAATGAAAAGTTCCCATTATGTCAGGATTTCTCTAATAGTATTCCTCATAATAGGATTGCACTAAAATTTGATTTTAATCATCGATTTCAGTTGAAAGGTGAATGTATATCTCTTCTTTTTGAAAATGAATATCCAAATCGAGAGGATGAACTAAAAATCTTAATTCATCAAAACATAAAGGATCCATATTTGCTCAAATTATATCAAATCAAATTAGGAATGTCAAGTTGTAATTATATAATTCCTCCAACAGGATCAGCTTCATTAGGTATGCTTCTCCATCGGTATCCTCGTCTTGCTGAAATCAGAAAAATGGATCATCATGATGTTCTTATAAAATATAAAAAATATTATAATTATGTGAACAATAAGGATATTCTAACAAAATTCTCTGAGTATGTTTTCAAAAAGGTACTAGTCTCTTCAATATTAGTTTTCATTAATCAAAAAGAAAATTTTTTATCAGCATTTAGGGAATTTGTTTTATTTTTACGCGCATATTCTAGTATTATTGAGTGCTATGTCAGTAATTATTTTGGGAATGTAACGCCAAAACAAATTGAACCAGTTTTTGAAGATACTGTGCTAAACATAATAGAGTGGGTAAGGGAATATGAAAAAGATATCATGCCGGAATATCCCGATGAATTCATATTAGAAGATTTTTTTGATACTCTACTCAGACTATGTATATATAAACCATCATGTTTTAAAATATCGGATCAAAGCTTTCCCAATAATAAATGGAACTCTTATTGGGGTGCACACAAAATTTGGGAAATCATAAATCAGCCAACAATAACAAATGAGCTCAAAATAGAAAGCCTTGCATCAGAACAAATATCTTATATTCGCTCAAATCGATGTAACCACGAATATCTTGACCTTGAGAATGCTTTTGTGGCAAAAGAGCTTTGTGAGATTCCTAAAATAGAATTGAACAAACTAATAAGGAAGAAAAAGTATATATATTTTGCTAAACCTTGAAAAGAGTGACTTTTTATTGGTCAAAGGTGACAAATTTTCATATGGAAAACAATGATGAAAGTAAATTAAATTACGATATTTTTATTGCTTTAAGTAATCAATCAGATCTTAAAATTGGACAAAAACTGTTTGCGATTGATAAAAGGTGGGCAAAAAAACTAGAATTATCATCAATTCAGAATTTACCATTTGCGTCACCAATATCGAATAACAGGCTCATACAAAACGGGGAAATCCGAAAAGAGTTGTTGAAAGATGAAGATTTTCTTCTAATTCCATCAGATGCCTGGTCAATGATAGTATCAGAATACGGCGGTGGTCCCGAGGTATCTGTTGAAGTTTATTATAACCCGATGACCAAAATGCCATGTGCTGAACCTTTTTTAACTAAGTTTGTAATTATCTATGATGGAAGATCAATTAGTTTTTCAATGTCATATTTCAACAAATACTATGATCTGAAGTGTTTAATATCTAGGAAAATTAATTTATCAATGGAAAGCTTTTCTCTGAGAAACAACCAGAATAATTGCACTGTTTCTGATGATGATGTTATTTATATTCACAACAAATCATTATATCAAACATATACCGTAGTTATCGAGAAGCAAAAGCAAGAGAAATATATCGCCTCTACAAGAATGAATGATGGAAAATATGTTTCTATTTATGTTAAAGGGCTTTGCGGGTTTATTAATAATGGTAATACTTGTTTTTTCAATTCTATAATGCAATGTCTCCTTCAAACCGAACCTCTCATTGATTTCTTTCTTGATTCTTCATATTCTAGAATAAAAATAACTAATGTTACATATCAAAAAAGAATACAGAAGTTTAGCGAGCTTATAAATGATGTTTGGAAGAGGGAAATTCATAGAACTGATTTAGTAAGACTTCAAAATTTTTTCCAAATAACACGACGTGAATCCCAATACTCACAAGAAGATTCTCATGAACTTTTTATTACCGTTCTTGAAAAATTGCATGAATCGTTGATTGAGGGAAATAATTCTCCAATTAATATCGATTTTTCTGATCAAAAAAATGAAGTTGAAAGTGCTGAGCTTTTTATTAATCGTCATAAAGCATCACAGGATAGTATTATTACCAGAATATATAATAGCATTGTTAAAAAGGATATTGAGTGTCCAAATTGCAAAAGTGTTTCCTTTAGTTTTGAAAGTGCCTCTAACTTGTTTGTAACCATACCTCAATCATCTTCAGAGTCCAATTCCGCTCAAAAATATAGGAACACAGCATTTGGATCAATGCCTTCTGTTTATGAAACTCAAAAAAATAAGGTTTCGTTGGATGATTGTTTAAAAACATTTCCTAAAGAGGAAATTGCTGAAGGAGTAACATGGAGGTGTCCAAAATGTAACCAATTGGTGAAACCAATTAAAACCCAGTCAATTTGGAAAGCACCAACAGTTTTAGTTATTGTTATCCAGAGATTCGAAATTGTTGGAAACGCAGTGATGAAAAAGTGTGATGAAGTGACTGTACCTCTAACTCTTGATATATCAAACCTAATTAGTACAAAATCAGGCGAAAAAAACACCCAATATGCCCTATTTGGAGTAAGTCAGCACTTGGGATTTTCAATAATTGGTGGTCATTATGTAACTGATGTTATGCATAGAAAAAATGAGAATTGGTATCGGATTAATGATGATATTATTGAGGAATCTAGAAAAGATTTTCATAATTCATATATTCTATTCTATAAACAATTATAACTTGTTATTGATATGTTTTGTATATTTCTACAAGTTTGTGTTGATAAACTTTTGCTGTCATTTGTGGGCCTTTAATAATTATTTTTTGTATCTGAGGAACTTTCCAAAAGTTGTAAGGTCTGTTCTGAAACCGATAAAGTATCATTGGCCTTTCAGCTAAATGATGTCTCTTCTTCCAGTTTATCATTCCGTTAATAAAATCTGGTTCATGAGTCGCTGGTCCCATTTTTAATTCAGTCAAAATATTTGGGATGGTTGGCTTCCAGGCCAAAAATCGAGAAAATAGTGTTCTCTTATACCAATCAACCGTATCTGTTTGGGTCCCACATCTTGAGCAGAGTCTACTAATAGAATCATCTTGAAAAGCAGCATTAATCAACCCACGAAGCTCATCTCTCATCATCACATTTAAAACAACACTCAATGAATCAAAGTTTGATAATGAATCTAGAGCTGATGCTATTTCGGCTATTCTTTTAATTGCAGATATCTTATCTTGTGATTTCAAAATCGCTTCTAATGTAACTTTTTCAAGGTTGCTGTCAAAATCTAAAAATTCCTTTAGAGTAGGCGTTTGAATAGATGATTTTAAATCAGATAAAGCATGAATGAATTCTCGTGAGTGTATGGCCGAAAAGGAAGAATGGGCTAGCAGTGTTATCTGTCTTGCAACTTCCATTGGGTCGGGGTCTAATAAAGACAAAGTGGGGCAAAATATAATTTGTGGATCTTTGATAATTGGCTCTTCATTTGGTTCTGTGAATGATAATGCTTGGCCATACTTCAATGTTGGTAAGAGAACCATTATGCTCCTTATGGTGTATTCGGTTTCCGTATCAATATCCTTTTTTTCGCCAATCATCCTACAAAACTGTTCAATTAGACTAAGAGTTTTTCTTCCAATAAATAATCCGTGAAAAGCAAGCCATTTTCTAAGGATAGATATTACAATTACTTTAAGATTTGGGTATAATGATCTTACTTCAGATATTTTGGATTCATCAGAGAAATCCTCCTGATATAGGGTCCTTAAATGCAACAAAAAATGTTCACTTGTTGTCATTGTATGAAGAGTTAGAAAGAACTCATTTAGATCTTCTTCTTTCAGGTCAAATTGTGAAGAAACGAGAGATACGATGAGCCTCCTGAAAGATGCTACTTTTATGTGCCTAAATGATTTCCCATTTCCATCAAAAACAAGGCTACTTGATGAATCAATCAGCTCCAAAAAAATATCATTTGGATTTTCCCGATATTGAGAGGCAAAAAAATCTTCTTCCAGTGGTTCTTCGAGAAATTTAACATTTGGTGGAGAAATTATATTCCAGGGATCCTCTCTTGGCAATACTCCCAAAGATACTAAAATAACAAGGCTAGTTCTATCCCATGGCTCATCAAGTATTTGAAATCTGTGTCCGGTTTCTTTCACCAATAATTCTGCTGTTTTATCCATTCCAATTGATAACAAATGGTTATAGACGAATTCTAAAATTGAGTGCCTATTAAAAACAACAGGTGATGCTGTAGAAGCTGTATGAACCATATTAGCAAAAGATATACCTCCGGTCCATGGAAGTGTCCTCTCCCGAAGTGCTAATAATACCGGGTCATCTTCCAGGATCTTAGGAAGCCACTGGCTTTTCTGTTCAACAATGTCTTTGTCGATGTTTTGGGATTTTTCTATAGAACTAATCTCGGATGATGAGGGAGAAACTGTATGAGAAACACTCATAATAATACAAACCGTTTTACTTAACAAGAATCGACCCTCTAAAGGGGTGTATTTGAGGAATCACAGACCTTGAATTACTCCTCCTTCTATGGGTGCTTTTTGTTGGTACAAAAATAGGAATGGTTAGGGATGTTCCAAAAGAAGGGATTCTTGTTGGAAGACTGTTAATACTTTGAATTTGATGGGGTATTTTGTTATCAATGTTTGTTGATAACATATCAATTGAGGGTCTTTTTTTAGGATCAACTCTAAGGCAATTTTGTATAAGATTTAGGTACTCTTTTGCTGGGCATATAGATAATATAAAAGATCCTGTTGTGATTGCTTTTTTCAAGATATCAGCATTCATTGTTGCAAATGGAATTTGTCCTGTGCATGCATAAGCAAGAAGAACTCCAAGTGACCATACATCAGCTTTGTATGGGCAATGGGGTACTTTATTTATGAGCTCAGGAGGAGCAAATGCCATTGAACAATGATAATCTTCACATAAATTTGACTCGGGCATTTGAATACTTATTCCGAAATCGGCTAATTTCGGTCGCCCGAATGAGTCAAACAAAATATTTTGGGGCTTAATATCATGGTGTGCAATACATTGAGAATGTGAATATTTTAAGGCTCCAACTAACTGTTTGGCGAGTGAATATAATTTATCTCCATCCATGGGACCATTATCTTCGATAACTCTTGCTAAAGATCCTCCAGGACAATATTCAAGTATTAATACTAAATGATCTTGAAAAAGGAAGTGCTCATATAATCTTATTATATTTGGATGATCTAACATCTTTAATGCGTTAATTTCTGTATTGAATGATTGCCAAGCCTTATCCAAATTATCTTTAGGCACATGTATTACTTTTGCAGCAAATTCTTGCATGAACTTGTGACTAATTACCCTATATACATCAGCAAAACCACCGTGTCCTATGTGATCAAGGACAGTATAATCATTAATTTTGGTTCCAATTTGTATCAACTCTCTTTCCTTCATTGATTTAATTGATTTGGCAATGATTGAATAATGTCAGAAACATTCTATGAGATTAATTAGGTTTCTGAGCATTATCTTTTTAAGGAATTGAAGTTTCAAAACCACCATTCAATTTATGAAAACTAATTCTATCAAATTGAATACAACTAAATTTTTCATAATAATATATTTTTTTGTTTTAACTCAGAATCTGAGATTTAATCAATTATTTTTTAATAGGAATAATGGGATGGGAAAAGGGCAAATGATTATGGCACTTTTTTAATGAACCAGACTATTAGCGGATTGTTTTTGTCCAATGTCATCCAAAGTAGCCATCTTATCTCTTTTTCGTATTCTTTTTCTTCTGTTATAGTTGGTAAGTCTTCTTTTCATCGTCATTTTGCTTCTATTTTGTATTCCAGGTCAAACCAGCTATTATTGCATGTATCAGAGTCTAATTTTAACAAAATTATGTCTTCATCGATTTGTGTTGAAAATCAAAAATATGAGAATGGACAATATTCGACATCGATGAGGGTTAGAGAATCTGAGGTTGAATTAGTTAAATGCCAGTTTTCATACTGCTATGAAAAAGGAAGTGGTGCATGTGTTTGTATTTCTGATTCTTCCGCGTCATTTAAATGCGTCCTTACTATATTTTTCTCTGGTTTTGCTGATGACAATGGCGGGGCTTTATTCCTTGGTACACAATCATCACTGATTCTTCGTTCCTGCCTCTATAATTGTAGTGCCAAAAACATGGGTCAAGGTTGCTATAGTATTGGCGCTGATAAGTCCAATCAACAGATGAATGATACCACAGTATGTTTATGTTCTACTGAACCGATGAAATGGAATGGATATGGTCTTTATCTTCAAAGAGGAGCATATTCATTTATGTATGACAATTTTTCGTTATGTTTTTCTTCAAGAGGAGGTAGTGCTTTTTCAACCCATCTAAGCACAATACAAAATGTAACATATTGCCATATAAAGGATTGTTCGTCAGCTAGTATAATTGAGTTTCTATTCTCCAAAACAGAATTATGGATATATAGATCAAATTTGATTAATAACACCGCAAATGGCCGGACCCCTGCTATATGCTACTCATCAGATACGTATGCTGTTGAGTGTTATTTCATTGGTAATCCAAGACCACTCACAATGCAATCAGCAGGTCGACCCTCAATTATCACATTTATCAACTGTTTATATGATGCTTTTGGTTTTGTTTCATTAAATGGTATTGTCACAACAGGTTGTAGAAACATTGGTGTTAATGATGCCCCAAATGCTTTCACTCCAAGGAAAAGCGGAGGATGTCATGTTATTGATGGAAAGAGGCCTACAAACTATGTAAGATTATCCGCAATTATAGGAGTATTTATAGTGGTAGTTGCCTTCTTGATATTTGCACTGAGTAATAACTCTAATCTTTTTAGAGCATCTGAAGCGCAAAAGAGGAGACTAAGATCAAGGCCTTTATCAAGGCTAGAAGCAAATATATAAAGATTATTGTTCTCGGGTCTTTTTTAACGATGGAAGCGAAGGCTAGAAAGAAAAAGCCTAAAAACATATTTTTCGATCTTTCACACACGCATTATCCATCTGTAAAACAGTGTGTTGAAGAAATGGGATACAAAGAATCGGAAAATGAAAGGAAAGCCATTGTGGTTTGGTACGATTCAGGTGGGTCATCAGAAGTCCTTTCTTCATTATATCCTTGGCAAATATACAATCATTTCCCTGGAATGTGGTCTATTGCAAATAAAGTAGACATGGCTCGTAATTTGGATCGAATGTCAAGATTATTACCTCATTACTATAATTTTTATCCAAAAACGTTCCTTATACCTTCTCAAACAGCAGATTTCAAAAAATATTTTTATCAGCAGCAGAAGAATAATAAACAGACATTCATTGTTAAACCTGATCAGGGATGCCAAGGCAAAGGTATAATTCTAATTCAAGATCCTGACTATCTTTATGATTATTTTGAATCTGCTGTCTGCCAAGAGTATATATCTCCTTTTCTAATCGATGGATATAAATTTGATTTAAGGATTTATGCTTTAATAACATCTATAGATCCCCTTCGCATTTATATATATAATGAAGGAATGGCTAGATTTTGTACAGAACTGTACAAAGCACCTAAAGCTTCTAATCTCACCCAGGTTTATTCTCATTTAACTAACTATAGCCTCAACAAAAAGAATGATAGCTTTGTTCAACCAAAAGATGCACTTAATCCGAATGAAGGATCAAAGAGAAGCCTTACAAATATATACTCAGCCATTCAACAAGCAGGAGGGGATATTGGGAGTATTAAAGAGCGAATTGATGAAATCATCAGATTAACAATAGCATCGATTCAACCAGAGCTTTGTGAAAGGTATCACTCATCATGCTCTGTGTGTGATGGAAAATCAAGATGTTTTGAAGTACTTGGATACGATATCCTGATAGACAAGAACTTTAATCCATGGCTTTTAGAGATAAATAATATGCCATCTCTTTCCATTGATTCTCCTTTCGACACATTTTTGAAGAAGTCGCTGATTAAGGATGCTCTTAGGATATTGGATCTTAAATCCACATTTAAAAAAGACATTATCAAGTATCAACGAGCAGTATCTCAAAAAAGGATCAGTGGGAAAACTGATTTACCAATAAAAGTGGTGTTTGATCCTGATAATGAGATGGCTATTGCCAATACAACACAATGGAGACAGATTTACCCTTGCAATAATAACCAAGTATCAATTGATATTGCACTTCAGCAATCAAAATGTTATCGAATCGGTGTAGCGATAGAATCTAAAACATCAAAAATAAGAAGAGAGAACCGCATCTCTCAAACCAAGGTTGTTGAGTCAAAGAAGTGTCATGCGAAACCCCGAGAGTTTAAACCACCTGTTAAAAAGAGTATACCTAAGCCAACATACATTAGTGATCAGATCATTATAATTCATAATGATCTGGCACCTTCTTTCATAAATGATACAGAAGAAAAAGAAAGGGCTGCACTGATAAGAGCTCAGATAAATAAGTCCCAAGAAATCAAGATGTCATGTTATATAAGGAGCATTATCAACACCCTATCTCCTCTCCCTCCTCTCATTCCGAATTCGACAAAGGAACCAAAAACTATCCAAAAATCTTCCTCAACAAAGGTAGTTATAAAGCCATTAGTCTATAATAAGCAGTACCTCTTCCTTAATGACCAATAAATTGTTTTCTAGAAAGTTTAATATTTACACTGTTATTAATGTCGAGACAATATGGTGCAATTCCCCTCCATATTAACTTTGAGGCTGGAGAAGTTCGTGCAATTACTCAACACAATGATTTATTGGTGATTGGTTTTGAAGGAGGAATAATTAAAACGATTCCTTTGACATTTGATGAAAAAGGTGGTATAGTACTTGGACAGCACGAATCAATCAGGCTTAAAGTTGATAATTATGAGATATATGACTTAAAAGCTTTTGGCGAAAACCTTTTGGTTCACATTAAAGCCAAGGATGGATCACCTGGTCCATTACTTACAATTACCCAAAGAGGCAAGTTCAACAGGATTCAAGAATGGACTAGCACTTTTTCTCCAAATTCTTTCACACAATCTAAAACAATTGCTGTAATTTATGAAAAAAGGCTAATGGTTAAAGAATGGAATGGAACAGAGTTCAAACAAATATTTAATAGAGAGTATGCTGATGCGGCATTAACGGTAGCATTAACTTATCCAAAAGTTTGCATGATATCTCATCAAAAGATTATAATTGTAGATATCATAACTGGCACGTCACTGGATCTAAAGACTTTCGGAATGACCAAACCATTAGTACTATCTAGAGATTCTGCTTCATACTTTGCATATACATATTTGTCCTCAATGGTATTTGATCTAAACCTTTCTGCAGATATGGCACCAATGACTTTTGATACCCCACCAATAGACCACGCAAGATGTGGTCACTATTTTGCATCGATGGCAGCCAATCAAATTTGGATATATGATTTTCAACACCATAAAGGTCATATTCCTCTTCAAGCATGCAAGAGGATCTGTGGATTTAATAGTTCTTTTTTAGTGGCAACCTCGAAAGATGTTTATTGTCTAAAAGATATGTCCGAAGCATATGAGCATTTGATTGTTGGATCAATTGAAGCTGCTATATCTACATTAATGAATCAATCACCTGAGTCTTTATCAGCCCTATTCGAAATGCTTTGGAATAACGACAAGAAACTTCAAGCTTTTTCTCTTTTCAAAACCAAATCTTTTGAACCAATTATCCCATCGGTTTTGAGGCTATTTCCATTCTTGGTATTTGATGCCCCACCTAAAAACCCAGGGCTGCTTCAATGTTGTTCTCCTTTTCAAAAGAAGGAGACTGTAATACTTTTTGTTGAGTTTTTAGTATCTACCCGAGATATTCCTTTTTCTGATTCAACAAAACAATTGATAGATACATCTATTGTTGAAATATATGGTTATTTGGATGAGTTTGATTTAACTATGGATTTTCTTGAATCCAAGAATATGATTGACCATGCATCAATTGATTTGTTTTTTGATTCTGTTAATGGATTATCGAAAGCTGCATATTTATGCTCTCAAAACAAAATAAATGAAGCTATAGAAATTATCAAAAAATTGGACAAATCTTTTTCTGCTGCACGTCGAATCTTAATTCAAAATGCAACTAATTGGAGTTTGGTTGAGCAACACATACATTGGCTTCTTCGAAATTGTCCAACAGAAGGCATTAAAGTGCTCACTAGCCAATTAATTGATATAATTAAATCCAAAATGTTAATTCTTAAAGACTATCCTGTTATGTATCCCAGATTTCTCTTGGGTGCGCTTCATAACAGAGAAGTTATCACCGTAAAACCATTGGTAAATGAGATAGTATTAATCCTAATCCGATTTCTTCTTGAAATCCGGTCTCCAAAATTCCAAATATCAGAGCTTTCTTTTCTTAATTGTATGATTGAAAACCCAAAATCTTCGATAGATACAGCCGAAAAAGAACTTAGTGATGAGCTTTTGGGGGTTCTAAGAGCATTTAGAAAAGATATTGCAACAAATGATTTGATGGCATGTGTATCAAAAATTCCTGTCACACGGGTTCGAATTGAAATATATTCAGCTGCAGGATGTTTCGAAGAAGCTCTCAAAATATTATGGAGTGAATCAAACACTAAAATCAATGATTGTGAAGCTTATTGCCAATCATGTGAAGATCCTCCTAAAGGTTTTTCGTTCCTTTATAGAATGATGAAAGGGCATATGGCCAAAAATGACTATATTAAAGCTCTAACTGCAATGTTGAGTCGAAATCTTACAATTATTGATATTGGAGATGCTTTCTCGACCATTGATGATGATGAATCAATTGAATCTGTAATTGGAGATATTATCGATGTTTATCACAAAGTAACAAATGAGAGAGCCTCTGCACAGATTGAATGTGCTTTAGCTGAGTCACTTACATTCGAAAGAGAATACGAAAAGACTCGATTAATATCTGGACACATGAAAATCACATCCGATTCATTATGCTCAGGATGTGGTAAGGCTTTAGGATATCAATATATATGTCATACACCTAGTGGGAAGTATTATCACAACAAATGTTATCAGGCTAAGAAATAGTTGTAGTGCTTATTAAAAAACAAATCTAGTTCTTTATAAAACCATATTCAGCATTTCTTCCTCTATGAGAATTTTCGATTAACTTTGATAAATTCTTTATCCATTCTTTGTGAGCCAACAAATCATTCAATGAGAGCTTCATTCGATACCTAAATTTGTTATCACATGAAGGATCGTTAATCCATAAATTGCTTATCACAGAATCAAATTCAGATTCAATTGATAATAAATCATCAAAAACAAACATACACCACATAGAATCGCTAGATAAGTGGAGTTGAATAATACCAGAGGCGATATCCGGTGTTAAAATGAGGGGAGCAACATCGCCTTTTTTCAAAAACTGGTGATAAAAAAGTTGGGCATCCGCCTGTTCTTGCCTCCACCACAATGTTAAATGAGGAAGATCATGTGGTGTTGGACTGCAAACACTCATATAAGGAAAATTGTTTGTGCCATCAAAACGTTGAATTGATTCACGAGGAACCCTCTGAACCCTATAAGAGCAGATTCCAACTCGGTGAAGGATTTTTTCTTCATCATTTAGAGAGGCTCCCAAATCATATCCAAAAAACTGCATAGAACTTGATGCTAAAACTGAGAGTTTGTGTTGGCCTTGTTCATGCCAGAGCTGCAAATTAATACGATAATAAAAATCTACAAATAATTTGTATAATACTTGAGCATCTCTTTCAGGTAGTGATCTGAAAACTGTAGAATCTGTCATCGAAAACCTTGGATAGTACTTTTTATGGGGTTGTTCTCTATCTGGTATCAGGCAAACAGACTCAAAATGAGATAATAAAATTTTCTCTGCAAGGTTGTATTGAAGTTTTTGTACTTCATCAAGACCTTCAGTTAGTTGTTTGATAACTTCTTTTATAGAAGTGTCAGTTGTATATTTAGAACGAAACTTCCAAATACCACCTTCACAAACTGCTAATAAATTTATAATCTTCTCTTTAACAGGCTCTGGCAAAGCAAATGATAAAACATCACTAATTGGGAATAAGGGTCTGCATAATCTGGCAATATCACGTATTTGTAAGTCTTGTAAGTCTTTAATATCAATAGGATTCGAGGGAACAAAGTGACCAAATAGAGGATTCTCGGTGTCTGTTGGAATAGCCCAACATCTAAAAAAGCCCAAAGGATGATCAAATTGGCAAGCTTGAAAATATCTCTCTCGAAAAGACATTTGCTCCCGAAGCCATTGGTATCCATCTTTCTTCATTTCTTCCCAATTCCATGAAGGATATCCCCAATTTTGTCCATGAAAACTGAATATATCTGGTGGTGCTCCGATTGTGTTATTCAAATCAAAAAATTCAGGATGAGTCCAAATGTCTGCAGAATTCTTCCTTTGTCCGATAGTCATTATACAGCTGAGAACAATTCCATTTTCTTTAGCATAAGATGATATTTCCATTAATTGAATATGGCATTGATACTGAACCCATGCATTGAACAAACAACCGATTGTTAAACTAGAATCATTGGAATCCAAAACACATGAATTCATTTGGGCATTAAATACTGGCCACTCAACATCTTTTCCATTTTCTAGACACTCATCTCTAATTGCACACCACATGCTATATGAATGAATCCAATATTGGTTATCATTAATATACTTGATAAACATTGGATCACTCCTAAGTTGATTAATATCTTGTTTAGAGAATATACTTTTTAAACAATCCATCTTAATTTTCCTGACAGATACAGGGTCGCCCCGATTTATTGATCTTATTCCCTCGTATCCTCCAATATTTCTTAAAGTTAGATATAATGGGTTAATTGCAAAAGCAGATATAGGAATATTTGAATGAGATAAATGGTCAGTATTCGAGTAGAATATATCCATAATGGGCAATAACTGAATCAAGCTCATATTCGCTAAAACAGCCCAATCGATCAACAACTTGAGATCATATAATTCTCCGATTCCCATAAAGCTTTGATGTGAATGAATTGAATACAATGAAATGGTTATCCCAGCACCATGAAACCTATTAGCAGGTTGTTTAAATAACCAATCATGAATGAGATATATTTGAGTATTGTTTTGGGGAAATCGGAAGAATCTATTTGGTCTATGCTCCCAATAAATGTTATGATTCGAAGGATCAATCATTAAATACTTGTATTCAAACATTGGAATACTTGATGGTATTTCAAAAGAAAACTCCCAATACAACTCATCAATTGGCCTTAATGGTTCAAATCTAGTCCAATTTCCAAAAAATTGAGAACTTCCTGTGATGTATAACATGAATTGTTTAGGGACTTGAAGAGCCATTATCCGAAAATGAACAACAACATTTCCTGATAAACTGCTTTTAATTAAGCAACTTTGTGGATCAAATGAATGAAAATAAACAATGTCACGAAATGGTTTCTTATAAAAAATGCTCTCTAAAGTATCAATTGAATCTTGAAATAGATCGGATGTTGTAACGGTATATGATCTCTTTTCGTTACCTTCCAATTTCAATTTTTTGTTGGGTCCAACTTCCCATGATATCTGTGCATCTTTCTCAAATCTAACATCATTTCCTTGCCGAGGATCGTTTGCTTCGAAACATGATGTCAAAATAATATATTTATATTCTATTGATAAAATTTCTCCAATTGGTACCCTAAAAGCCACTTTAACCATCCAATTAAACCCATCTTGGGACTCTTTAACATAAAGCATTTTTTGCGCCTGTTGCTGCTTCCAACTACCTAAAAATGGATGGTCACCGATAAGAAACAGCTGTTGGCCTGGATATGTCGAGTATTGGGTCCTGAACACAACACTGATCTCGTTCATAAAAAAAAATAAATACTGTTCGGAAACGAACCTGACGATGTATGTGATAAAAGCAAGGAATTTATTTAATCTTTCTTCGAATCAATTGCTCCTTTTGTATTTTCTACAATCATGATAGTGAAATATGAAACAATCCAAGGGATTGCTAACTGTAATATCTCTGTTGTGGTATTAAAAGCCAAAAATGTGCCAAAAACTGTTAAAACTGAACCCTTATATTGTGGATCACAAAGAGTGAATGGAAAACCTCCAATTTTCTTTGGCTTCACTGCCTGAAGCTCAATTCCATAGTATACTCCAGAATCTCCAAGGAGGTTGTAAACTAATTCGTTAAGATACTGACCAACGATAACAAGGGGTATCGACAAACACAGCCCAGGACCATTAATACCAGCTCTAAAGCACGCTGGAGCATGGCAAAAGCACCCAACTATCTTCGCCCAAACTGATGCTCGAATTAGCTGCTTTTGTGTGAAAAAGCGGCTGAAGGATTTAGGGAACTTATAGGCCCATGTGTAGAAGAAATATGGAACTATCGTACACCCGATCGCTACTTTGGTGAAAAAATCCATAAGCTAAAAGGTTTCGGTTTTCAATTTTTGTATTTAAATTTCGGTTTTTTGTTTATGAAAAATTCTGTTAAAAACGATTATTATTTGTAAATTGATCGTAAGGAAAACATGACAAATTATGGATTATGGGGGAATGTTTCTTGAGTTCAAGCAGTATTGCAGAAACCCAAGTATTAATTTCAATGAAATTAATGAAATTCGTCATGATATCGAGAAGGTAGAAGATTTGTTCGAGTTTATTACTTTTAAACGGATTTCAAATCCTGAAACACTGATTGAGGGCGGGAACAGGATAAATAATTATATTAATGGAATAAAATGTGAATTCAAAAATATAATTGTGGATGAGAATATTTGTGAAACTCTTATGACTTTAAAGGATGAGATTACAACTCTGAAAAAAGTTTTAAATGCTCCAGATGATTGGAAAGAATTTATTAAGTATATTAGCAGTGACAATTATGTCGATGATCTTCAAGCCTTTAACAAACATAATTTGATTGGCGATGTGTTTCTCGAAAACACAATTTTGAAACATCTTAAGTTCTATCAGTCGGATGTTTTCAAACTGATGGACACTGTGGACAATGAGAGAATTAAACTTTTTAAAAAAAGGGTTGAGCAAAGATATAAAGAGGTGAAAGAGATATCCGATTATTACTGCTATTTGTTGGATTCAGCTTTATTTGATAATGAATTTAAAGACAGTTTTCAAATTCAAGTATTTGGAAGAAATTTCTTTTTCTTGTCTAAAAAAATAAGCGACGTTATTAATGAGATTAATAAATCATTTGCACTTAATAGCACATTCAATCATTGTGCTGAATTACAAATTGAAGTAATAATGAATTCTTTTCCAAGATGTATAAACAAAACTGAATCATTAGAAGAACTGTCAACAGCTAGCTCAAATCTTGATAAAGATATCATACCCAAAATTATATACGATTTTATGATAAACACAATTCTGGAGCGAGTATTAATGATCATAAACAATTCAAATAGAAAAATTGCGACTTTATTGAATGATTGTCGGAATTTCCTTTTTGTTATTGAACATAATGGACTCTTAAGGCTTATGAATGACATCAAACAGCATCTTGACAAAAAATGGTTTGATCTATCATTATTTAATGAACCTGCATTAGCATATCCTTTGTTTAAGAGTATTTGTATAAATCATTATGAGCATTTGTTTAAAGATAGGCTTCGAGGCTTAAGAGTTGGATCTCTGATGTTTTCAGATGAACTTTTAATTAATCAGAATTGCATCATATCATCTGATGAGCAAAAACTCTTTATGAACGAATTGCGAAATGTATTCTTGAGTAATCTAGTTTTATACAAAGAGAAACACAACGCCAAAGTCATTATATCCGATTCTTTGTTTAACTACTTTGGCGCAGTTGTTTTGAAGTTAAATGAAACGATTGGTCCAAAAAATGTAATTCTAAATGGTGAAGAGCTTAAAAAAATTCAACGGTCTAATGTTAAAAATCACAATTAGTGCTAATCTTATTTGAATGGTGTTTCCTCTTGTGCTTTTTTTCAGATATCACTGGGGGATTTTTTTCTTGAATCTTTTTCATCAAACGTGGATGTATCTTGGATGAATTAAGACGAGGGATCTTTGCTCCAATAATAATAGGCACTTTCGCCTTATCTTCGTTATTATTGTCATCAAAAAACGCATTTTCATGAACAATCTTATTTCGAATCGGTTCATTCTTAATCTCGTCGAAAAAATCATCAATTTCTGTTAGAGCTGTATTACTTTCAACATTTTGAATTGGGTGTGCAATGAATGTTTCTTCATCAATAAATGGATCACTATGCATACTTTTTGAATGATGCTTCTTTTTCTTTTTGGGTTCAGTAGTTTTGTTTCTGGATAATAATCTCTCAGATAAAGATTTGGATTTAATTGGTTCCATTGGTTTTGCTGGATTTGGAGTTTTTATCATCTGTGAGGTATTTTTCTCTGCCTTAAAGAAATCATCACTAATACTAATCTCATCAAAAAGTATCTCATTGGGAGCTTTACCTTTAGCAGCCCACTCTTTTTGCTCGTATTTCTTTCGAATAAATAATGCCATTTCTGATCTGTTAAAAGAAGACGGCCTTTGGAATCCTTTAGGAAGGGAAAACTCCCAAAAATCATTTGCCTTCGAATTTCCAACAGATGCCATTAATTTTATTTGCTCATCAGTCCATGAATCAAGAGTACATGATCTAACAAATGATATATGAGTCCCAAGTGATCTGTGAATCCCAGAACAATCAATGCATATAAATACACCAATATTTGTCGATGCCCATTTTGATGGCTTGGATTTACAATCAGCACATATTTTGTTTTCGGGAATCTCCAATAAATCACTTATATTCGCTCGCCGCGCCGACTTCATGCTGATATGAACCGTTCTTTTGAATTTAGTGTTAATAACAATAAAAAATATTTATTCCTTTTCCCAGATCTCTCTCATTGCTGCATCGTGTATAAATAGTATTTCGGTTATTTTTGCAACCTGCTTTCTCAGCTCCTCGATTTCTTTCTTTATGTCTGATGTTGAAAAATCACTTGGCTGCAAAATTGATGATTCATTAGTATTTGGGAGCCTTTCTTCCAAGTTCCGAAGCCTATCTTCAATACCTTTGAGTGGTGTTTCTGGCACATTATTATCAAACTGAACAAAGCTTGGTTCATCCCATCTTATTACAATATCTTTTGATATTAGCATTTCTCTGAGTTCAGATTCGTTTCCGCTTAATAAAACCTCGAGAAGAGCTTGTGTGTTAAATGCATTATCTTCATTGCTGATTTCGCAATCATTGTCGTCGAATTCTTCGATTAATGGACACAAATGCTTAATGAATGGGATCAGCTTCAAATCCCGGTTTTTCTCCAGTAACCCAATTCTTAATACTCTCAGCTTGGAAAATATAGCAAGGAATCTTAAATTAGAAATTTCGTTGATTTCGTTATTACTGAGATCTAAACGCTGAAGGCGATCGGAGAATGAATTCTGAAACGACTCAAGATTCCTGAAAAGGTTTCCTGAAAGATCCACATCAAGAAGAGAATCGGGCATATCACCTGTAATTTCGCATATTTTGTTGTTGGAAGCGTTCAATACTTCAAGGGCTGCCAGTTCAGAAACGAAATCCAGAGTTAATAGAGAATTGTTGCTGCAATCAAGTTCTTTCAGAGAGGAGATAACAGATATCTGTCTTAAATCAGAGAAATTATTGTACGAAATATTGAGATATCTTAAGCAAACAAAATCACCCATTGATGGAAGAGACTTGAGGCTATTATATGAGATATTTAAACTTACAATAATATTCATTTTGGGTATACTAGGAAGGACATTCAATGATTGCTTCGATAAATCAATCGAATCCCTCTTGCTCGGCAGTGATAGACTATTTCTCATGATTTACAATATGTAGACGTTTATTTTAGGGTGATGATATACCTAGTACCATTCTGCTCTTTCTCTTTGGGGAATTTGGTGAAGAGATAGTGACACTTAGATTATCATTCTCAAATTCGCTGATATCGATTGGAAGATCCTCAAAATACTCATTAGAAATCTCTCCATTGTTCTTGACTTTGTACTGCTGAATGTTCAATGCTTTTTTCGCTGCAATGATATCCAGATCATGTTTTTCTTTAATGAAACGAAGTGATTCTTTCAGTTTTTGCAGACAAAGAGCACGATCTTCTTTAAACCTTTGAGCAATTTCTTCTCTCTTTGTATTGTACGCTATTTGCAATTCATTGATCCGCTGGTTTATAATACAATCTTTAATTTGGTTTGCCTCTTCAAGAGTTCTCTCTGCTGCATCGAAATCTTTTGCTTTCGCCAAGATTTGGGCTTGTTTGATCAATATTTCCGCTTCTGATACTCTTCTTGTTGAAGCGAGTTCAATAGCTGCTGTTCTATCATTCTCCAATTTCTCAATATGTCTTGAATATGAATCTTGCATTGCTGATAATCGCTTTTGATAAATCTCCTTCTTCTTGGATATTTCTTCAACTGCTTTACCATACTGAGACGAATATGTATTCATTATATAATTTTTTGCAGATTCGAATTTGTTTAAAGACGAATTGAAATTCGTTTCTTTCTTCGCATCTTGATTTTCTTGCAAAATTTTCTGTATTTGCTCCTCTATTGATCTAGCAGCGCCGAAATTACATTTTTTGATCTCATTATTCATCTCTCTGCGAAGAAGTTCGATTTGTTCGAGATAGTGGGACATAAAAACTGAGGTGTAAATTTACTGGTTACAGACACCTGATTCCTTGAGAAGATTAAGGGCTAGTGCTCTATGTGAAATTGAATTCTTCACTGATGCCTCCATCTCTGCGTATGTTTCGTTAAAGCCGGTTGGTTGAAAAATCGGGTCGAAGCCAAATCCCTCATTGCCCCTCGGGTCCATAACAATTGAGCCCTCAACTCTTCCTGTAAAAACGATTGGCTCTGCATCAGGTCCGGCGCAGTATCCAATACTACATGTTACATACGCAGATTTGTCTTCAAAGCCAAATAATAAACGTGCAATATTGGCAGGTTTGAGTTTGTCAGTGAAAGCCCTTATGTATGCACCAGGGAGACCACCAATTGCGTTAAAATGAAGGGCAGTGTCGTCAATGATTACTGGCCCGCCAATAAGCTTCGCAGCTTCTTTGGCTTTGTAAACAGCCACTTCATCAGATGTATCAAATTGAAGCTCTGGGAGATCCAAAGTTCTATTCTGCAGTTTAACTCCCAAAATTTGCTCGGCCTCCCTGAGTTTGTTCTTGTTACCAGTAACAAAGGTAACAGTCTTTTCCATCAACAAAAATGGTATAAACTTGGTTTATTTCACAGCATCATATTGAGCTGCTTTTTCTTTAAGGGATGAGGCGGTGCAACATCCATAAACACCTAAAACTATAGCAATTGTAACTAAAAATGCGACTGTGATCCAAATATTGAGGGTCCATGTACTGGCACTTGCAAAGCATCTTCCACGTAACTCGAGGGCAAAATCGTTATCAGGGCACTGTCCATAGAATGGGCCGACAGAATCGCCCATCACACATTCTTTAGATGAGTAACACCAAATGCAGCTCATGTTTGGATTTGTTGAAACACATTTAGGACAATCTGTTCCGGTATACTTCTGGCAAAATGTTGGATCGGCTTCATATCTTGGATATGGTGTTCGGGTTGGGAGTGGAATTGGAGCGTTGCACTTAGCATTTCCACCATAGTAGAAATCAGTCTTTGGGCATGTAGTGCTTCCAGAACTCTCACATTTATTTGTCTTGCTGCACCATCCACACTTCCTATCAGAATAATGATTTGTGCAAACTTCACAACCATCTTTTGTGTATATGTCACAATTTTCTGGAAGTGGTGTTGGGGCTGGAAGAGGACTTGGTGTTGGATTATATGGAGCTGGATGCTCATCTGTGCATTTTGCGCTTGGGCCATAATAAAAATCTGCAGCTGGGCAATCCTCCTTAATAGATATACATTTCTTTGTAGCACGACAGTAGCCACATTGCCGATCAGCAAAATGGGTAACACATATTGGACAAGAATCGTTGTATAATAATGTACATTCAGATACGCTTAGAACAAAAGATACTTGAAGAAAGAACATGTGTTTTGCTCTGTCCTAATTTAATGGCCTTTTATAAACTATTCAAAATTCAAAACGCCCATCAAGAGCGGTTAAGAAATTGAATTGTTTATTTTAGAAATTCTGATATAATTAATCGTTTTTTTAAGTACGGAACTCATAGGATCCATTAGTTGTTAGGTAACGTACCCATGTTACTGCTTGATAACCGCTCTTCTCGAATACCTTGAGGTATTGAACTCTCAAACCAGAGACGGTGAAGAATGGAATTTCGAAAGAAACTTGGATTGGTCTCTTAGATTCTTCTTCTTCGCTTTCAACTGATGGGAGGCCAAAGTGAGCACGAAGTGAGAACTGCTTTCTTCCAGGGAATTGCTTGATTGTCCAAACAAGAGCATTATCATTGGGAGAATATCTCATTCTGCCTGCTGTGCATTGTGCCTTTGGAGTATCAACATCTGGAGGAACAGGAACGCGAATTTGAACGTTTTGAGCAACAGATTGAGGTCTGTATTGTGCTCTCGCTCTAATGAGCATTTCAACACGAGATCTTTTGAATCTTTCAATAGTAGAATCGATGTGAATGATTGGCTTGATTGCTGCAGAGAGACGGTATGTCATCAAGTTGAATTCGCCATCTGGTGGAATAAATGTAATGGAACGATCTCTTTCAAACTGAGAAAGACGAACACATGGATGGAACTTAATATCTTCGAGTTCAAATACACGACGAGAAACATCTGTTTGATGATCTCCGTGATCGCCCTCTTGTTGATCAAACAGAATTTTGTCATTGAGGCCAATTCTAAGTTCAGGCATGCCAGATAAATATGTAGCAAGGTTGATCTCACCAACAATTTCATTGTGGATAACAGCACCATTCTTAGCAACAAGCATGTTAACCTTTTCTATAACATCAACAAATACTTCATTAACTGAGTATTCAAGCTTCTCTTTTCTCCATGTTACCAAACCGGTGGCTGTAGCAGGAACATTCTTTGGTTGTGCAGTAAGGTCTCTTGGTTTATCTCTAAGGATGTACTCAGAGAGGGTTTGCGAATCAAGAGTTTGAGGATAACCGTAGTCCATAACTTCATCAAGAAGTTCATAAACCAACGAAAAGTTGTCAATGATTGCTTCAGCTGATAATGTTCCAAGATAATCCTCGAAAAGCTTTGCAAGCTGAGACAAAAATGTCAACAACAATGTAACGTTAGAATTGGTACGTGTAACAGCAAGGAAAAAGAGAGATGCACGCTCAATGTATGCAAAACACCAATCATCAACTCTGAAAACAGGATTGGGGAGAATTTTGTCGTTGTTTTGGATATGGGCCATAAACTTGTCGGGAATGGACATATCAACTTCGCCTCGATAATCAAAGCTTATCAAAACACGTCCTTTGCTATCTAGAATATAGACCGAAGACATTCAAGTGTCACTTTTCGGTTTGTTTGGCGGTTTTTGATTCAATGAAACCGCCTGATTGGGTGGTTATTTTACATTTTTTGTAAATTGGTTTACGATGGATTCTTTTGGGCTTCCTCTATCCCAATGGATCCAGAATCTCAAGTGTGACATATATCAAATGCTCTCTAATTATAAAGTAGTTTATGTTCATAGAGCTAAACTTGCTTTTGTTTGTTCTCAACTTCAGGTTTTTATGAAATCACTTGTTAATTTACATATTCAGAACACAATTGTTACTCCAAATGAGAGTGATAACTATAGACAACTTGTTGAAAGCATATTTTTGATGCGAAACTTGTTTAATTCTGTTAGTGAGAGTAATTATTTTACCACGATAATTAATAACCCTGTTACTTATGTTAAAGATACAATGATTAACTTTTGTTTGAAATTTAACACGATTTCTAAAGTTTTGAAATTGTCATCAATAGATCCATGTCCTGTGAATCCGAACCAAATTAGAACTGATGATCATGCTGACAGCATTGATTTATTGAATAAAATCAAAAAAAGGATTGATATTGGTTCTGAAATACCATGTAAACAAGAGATAATTGATCAAGTCATTGCTGATTTAGAGAGTAATATCCAAAACACTGCTGCATGTCAAGAATTAGTAATGCAAGTTCCTTCTGAAATGCAAAGAATTTTAACAGCTTCTGAGGTTGAGAGGGAATTGAAAGAGTTTGAACCTTGGGGGCTGAAGTATAATGATTTTGAAGTAAGAAAAAAAATTGGAAAAGGAGGGTTTGCTGATGTATTTTATGGATTTCAAAAATCTACGGGAAAATTTGTTGCCATTAAGAAGCTACAAGCAATAACATTTTCTATTCATACAATGGAAATGTTTAAGAGAGAAATTCGAGTTTTCTCGGGTTTAACACACTTTGCTATCCTTCCATTTGTTGGAGTATGTTTAACACCTCCATACTGTATCATCACTGAATTTATGAGTGGAGGTTCTCTATTTCAAAGGATACATGAAAATCTTGAGCCAATTGATCCAACAAAACTAACAATAATAGCACTTGGAGTTGCAAAAGGCATGGAATATATGCATTCTCAAAATGTTCTCCATAGGGATTTAAAATCTTTGAATGTATTATTAGATGCAGATGAATTTCCAAAAATATGTGATTTTGGAATGAGTAGAATTCTTCCTCAAGATGGCTCTATGATGACAGGAAGTGTTGGTACCTCTCAATGGATGGCTCCGGAAATAATATCATCCGGGTCGTATAATGAGAAAGCTGATGTTTACAGCTTTGGTATTGTTCTTTGGGAATTATTGACAAAAGAACCACCATATCGGGGTCTCCATGAAGTTCAAGTTGCTGTGGCTGTTCTTAATCAAGATATAAGACCATTAATCCCTGAAACTGCTCCGCAAAAGATTGCAAAGCTCATAAAGCTTTGTTGGGATAGAGATCCAAATAGGAGACCGGATTTTAGAACAATAGTTTCGGCATTTCAAACAGGAGAAATTTGCTTTCCTGGTACAAACAGAGACCATGTTGAATCGTATTTGAGTAACTTTCAGACAAATCCAGAAAAGAATATGTTCTCAATTAATGATCCATCTGATGTTTCTTTGCAAAACATTATTAATGAAATTGGTGGCAAATCTTCATCAACAGCCATTTTAAAGTTGAAATGTATTTTAGAAAATGAGAACTGGGCGGTTCATATACCAAAGACTAACCTGTTATCAGTTCTATCATCTGAAATTATTCAATGCACATGTGCTCAGTATGCATCAGATTTGGTTCTTGTGCTTTCATTAGTAGCAAAAAATGGTATTAAGTTCGGAAAACAATGCAGTGATTCAATCATATCTTTATTTTTAAAATTTGGTCACACATCTATGCCGGGCTCTTTGATAGTTTTGAATTCTGTGATTATGGAGAGGGAAATTGTGCTACCATCAAGATTTATTTCAAAAGTATCATCATTTATTAACTCGAATGACATATCTCTCAGAATTCAATCAACAGAATTATGTAGAGACATATTATCCCAGGGTTTTGTCGAAGATCCTGCTGTTTTATCTGGAATAGCCCATTCTACCCTTCGGAATATTACATCTGACCCTCCCATCAGTCTTTTGAAACCATCTTTAATACTTCTACATTTGTTATCTGAAAAACCAACTGTTTCCAAGTTTTTATCCAAATCAGAATCGTGTACTTTTTTGTTTTCTGATTCATGTCGCTATGATGATGATATTTCGTTTTTCACACTTTCCATCATTTATAGGATTTCTGCTTCAAATAATGTAATTAATCCAATTTTAACTGGATTTTTATCAATGTTCAAAGTAGCCATTTCATCATTTAAAGATAGTTTAAAAGAAATATCTCTTTCCACTTTCGCAAATTTATTAAGATTTCCGAATACTTTTAACTTAATCAAAGAACTCAATATAACCAAAAGTTTAGAAAAGCTTTTAGAACAATCCAGTGATGATACTTTATCATTCACCTTGAAAATCATTGCTGCCCTACTTTTGAATGAGATTACACGTGAATCATTGTTATCAATATCTAACACTCTTATTAATAAGTGCCTGTTATGTATCCCATCTCCACTAATTATTTCTATTCTCAATATTATTATTTGTTATAACGGGATAGTTGATATTAATAAAGTATGTCTCATAATCAAAAGAGGACTTGAGATGGAAGATGAACCTTATATTCTTGCTTCAATAAAACTATCAGGAATGATTTCTTGTAACCTTGAAATCAAAGACTTAATAATGAGCCATGGTATTTTCAATATTATTGTACCTCTAATTCTGTCCAATGTTCACCAAATATCATATTTTTCATCATTAGCTGTATCATCATTTATATCATCTTCTGGATTTGATGATAGAATCATCCCTTTTTTTGATACAATATTTAAATCGTTTGCAAATACCAAGCTTATAAAACCCAATCTCACGCTATTACACAATGCATTATATAATCCCAAAATATGTGCGATCTGCAGCAAAAACATGCATTTCTTCTCTAATTTGTTATTATGTGATAATGAAGAAGATACAATTGAGGCTTTATCTATTATATATAGGATTGTATCGTGCCCTGAATCGGATTTATCTTTTGATCATGATGGAATGAAAGAGATTGTTGATTCTTTAGAACTAATTTGGAGTCACGATCACTCAGAAAGAATCTTGAATATTTTAGATTTTTTCTCATATACTGATAATGGGAAAAATATTATCAGAAGTAGCAATATTCATCAAAAAATCCTTAATTGTTCTCATCCTTTCTCGAAAAGGATCACATCACGACTCGTGAAATAAATTTGTTGTATTTTAAACCATTTCTATATTTGATACTTTGTAATCTGAGTTTGGCCACCCAACTTTGATTTCTCTCCCAAAAATCCTAAATCCATTCATCTCTCTAATAGCAATTACAGAATCTGCCTGTCTTGCATAAGTTATAAACGCATATCCTTTTGATTCATTCCTTTCGTTAAGCATCAACCTCATTTCTGTTATTGTCCCAAATGGGCGAAAAATGGCGAATAAATCATCTACAGTCGAACGGAAATGAATGTTAGACACAATTATCCGATTTGGATTGTAGGATTTTAATGTAGAACCAATCATTAAGAGAGAAAAAATTTAATAATCGTAGACTTCCAACAGAGATTTTGGCGACACCTGAATATCCTTTTTCGTCATGAAAGAAGAGAAATATGGACATGAATTGTCTATTTCTCGGCTTTTGAGCTTTGATAACTCCAAAACCAATGAAGCACAATCTGGATTGATCAAATTATTGAGAACATTAATTAGTTCATTATTGATCATAGAAGCAAACATATCAGGATATATCTCCAACAATGTTTCAAGATGCAACCTTATATCGGTAGAATTTGGATTATCTAAGAACATTTTCATCATAACAAAGCATACTGCTTTGTAGTTATTATCATCTACTTGCGATATATCGAATTTGTATTGATTTAAGAGTATATCAATCATAACATGTTTAATGCCATATGATTCCATCCTAACCAAAAGAGGCTTTATATTAAATCCTTTTGTAGAAAACAGATAAAACAATATAGAAATGATTGATAAAACCAAATCCTCTTTGAGAGGAAGATCTAAAATGTTACCAGCCTTTGTCAATAAATCATCATTTATTGTGCTAAAAGAAAATTGTTGCTGTTCTTTGCTTGAACTAAAGATTGAATCAAGAGAAGAATCCATGATATCATATATCAAATGATGGTAGTATGTAATAGAAGTAATCATTGAATATAATAATAGATTTTCAGCATGATTTGATAGGATTCTAGTTTTTATCAAACACATTTCAATCATTGATCTCTCAAGACTTGATTCAACATATAATTCTTTCATAAGAAAATCGGCATACTTGTTATTAAATTCTGAGAAATATGGACATATATATAATAATGCTTGGTGTCTAATCATTGAATCATTTGATTGGACATCAGATGATAAAGCCATGTACAAATTTTCAAATTCAAATGGACATTTTGTAGATAATTGGAAACACTTTAATGCAATTTTATATGTGTTAATAGCATAAAATGAATAGTCTGAAGAAAATTTTGATGGTGGAGAAAAATCGTTTTCAGCCAGATCCAAGAATCCAATAAATCTACAATATATAGATGAAAACAAGTTAAATAAAAACGTTGACATATATTGAGGAATACTGATTCTTATTTTGCACACAATATAGACAATTTGAGACATATAACTGTTCAGAAACAGACCATCATTGATTAACTGAGATATTAAAGAACATAATTGCATAGTCAAACGTTCATTGTTGGATAAAGAAAGCATTTGATCGGTGAAAAACTTAGATACTAATTTTGGGTTGTTCGAGGCAATAGCATTGAATATTGAGGAAAAATTCTTTTCTTTCACTTCAATATCTTTGTCTAATATAAACTTCAAAAGATAAGGGCTATCTATTTGTTTCCAGATTCTTTGGTTGAAAACAGTAGATCTGTATGGAGAAACACAGGATACAATTTGATATATAAACTCCATCCTATGAGAATCTGAGAGGATTTCCTTTGAATAAAACTTAATCCATGGGTATAATAACTCGCTTGTGAGGGCAGAATCTTCAGTTTGCATAAAAGAAATGACTTTAGAAAGTGCAATCAAAAAATTATCAATTTGATCTTGGTTTTGTTTGGCAATTTCGCAAATATATTCCTTACCAAGGGATATTGATAGTAATGGATAATCATCTCGTTCAAATTGGGAAAAATTGAGTGAAAACTTCAGATCACATGATTCTAAAACTTTTCTAAAGAGTTCAATGGATGTATTAATTACCTCTTGTGAAGATATGTTGTTAATCATATTATGGAGGGATAAATTAATTAGATAAGCATGAATGGCATTTTTCTCTATATAGAGTAATTTCCTTGTTGCTTGCAATACTGATTCATCTTTCAAAACAGATACCAATAGAGAATAAAGACCAGATCCTTTTGTTGTAATAACGTGGTAGTTCTCTCCTGTTTTCATTCTGAGAAGGAATGTTACTCTATTATTCGAGCTTTTGGTTTGCTCCAAACAGTCAATATTTTGAAAGAAAAGAATATCATTTGTGGATATTCGATATGATCCACATAAAACATTCTGATAAATAATCTGTAAGGATTTGCTATGAATTCTTAAAAAACCTTCCCTTTGATTAACTACAACAGGATGGATTGACTCTGGTAAAGAAAATGATTCGATCACATTATCAACAAGACATCCATCAATTCTCCCGATATTGTTTTGATATAATTCAAGTGTGTCTATCATGCTAGGTTTTGGAAATCCCTTAAAAATTGTGAAGAATGAATTCAAAAATGTTAAAATATTCGATTGAGCCCTCACAATATAGACTTTCATGATTTTTGAATAGTAGTAACCCAGAAATTCGTCTGCTATTGGCTTAAATGAGTTTGGATCGGGTAAAAAAGCAATATTAAACCCTCCAAGATCAGCCACAATACAAATCTGATGATCATTGTTTTTTTCGAAAGATTTCCTTATATGTAGTAATAAAATACTCGGGTGAATTGGCCTTGATAGGTTTGTCATGCATAAATAATATATTACTGAGCCATCAGTTGTAAATTTATCAGACTTGAAAAACCATCTGTTGAGAACATGCTGCATTGAATCTGATATTGTTGATTCATTTTTATCCTTGATTTGAAAAGAATCCAATAAGTTCTTTTCTATTGACATTTCTCGTAATTTTTGTAGTAACATATTAATTGGATGCTCTTGACCAATATTATTATCTACTTTGAAGTTCTCAATCAATTGAACGCATGGAAATAAAACCCTATATAATGAATGAGTGACACTTTGATAATTAATTATAGAAATCCTAGGAATATCACCTACTGTTTCTGATGTAATAATATTATACATTTCTATAAAGCGGTTATAGGCTAGATGATGAAGATCAGAAAATGGAGAAAAATATGGTCTCTTCTGATCAATACTGGGTTTAGCTGCTGCGTTCATCAAAAATACAGAAAGATGTATCAGGCATGATCTTACATCATCTGATAACTTATGACTGTAGCCAAGATTTGCTGGCATAGAAATTGATGGACATAAAAACCTTTGAAAGATTAAACCACTCATTGCTTGAATGGCTGCGGGTTTGGAGTCCTTTTGGACACTTTTATATATCATTTGTGCAACTTTCAATAATCCTGGTGGCATTGAACTAATGCTATCACATATTGTATCGATTATATCAATCACAATTTTGGAAAATGCCTTTTGATTTTTCTCAAGATTATCTGATGGTCCAAGCCTATCTGGATCGATTTGAAACTGTTCTCCATTTTTTGAGATTTCAACAATCTCTATAACAAAAGGCAAAATAATTTCGCTTAACCAGGAACTAGCTAATAGCTTAGGGTAATGAGACAACACCTTGGATGGTATATTGTTTCCTTTGAATAAATTGGAGTAATTCATTTCATCAATTTGTGATAACTCCACATCAATCATTGCCTGTATCAATCCAAACTCAACTCCTTTATATGCAGCAGATTCCAAAAGCAATGATGCAAAGTCATCACCGATAGGACTCTGGAAAATCTTGCATAAAAGCTTTGCATTCTGAAAATCGTCTCCAAGAATTATATCTATGAGGGAAGTACTATTCTTTTCGGAAACAAACTTTTTATATTCATCGGAATTAAAGCTATTCTTGATTGATGAAAGGATGGTCGACCTAATAATTGGACTATCAGAGTAACCCATGACAATAAAATGATGAATACCTATTGAAAAATTACTCCGTAACATCCCTGACAGAACACTAAGGATTTGGTTAATACTAGATTTATAAATTGCTATTGAATTTCGTAGAAATGTGAAAAACATCGTAAAATGATCAGATGCCTTAAATTCATCATTAACTGGATGTGTGGCCGATAAAAACGAGAGTCCAGATAATAAATCTCCCAAAGAGAGAAAAATGGTATTAATATTACCAATGTCATTTGGGGTGTCATTTGGAATCCATTGTAACATATTTTTTGCTGTTATGTGCCGAATTATTGGATCTATTTCAATGCTATTTGCTCTGGAAAACGTAAAAAGAGCTGTTATTAACTTACAACAAGAAATCCGTGATGAATTACATGATATAATATGGCAATATTGAGCGCAACAGTGAATAATATCAGATATTGTTGATGAGTTGGGAATATCATTTCTCCAATTATCTTGAATATGCAACTCGCTTAAAAGATCCATACAACACTCAACAAACACTGAGGATTGGGATAAATACTTAGAATTTTCAATCTCTTGCCTAATCCAGCAGTATACTGTGAATTGAAAATTGTTAAAAAGGGTCAAACATAAAGATTTTGGCAAAATCTTAATTAAATATCTTGAAAGATCGGATTTTTCTTTCAAAATTTTCTGAATTAAGATCAAAAACTCTGACGAAAACTTTCGAGTTACTGATGTAATTATAACAAAACAACCTGCCCATATAGAAAACAAGCTTTTTCTTCTTTGCTTATTGTCAGGATTATCTGGAATATCAATAAATCTGTCAGTAAAAGAGGAAAACCACGAAAAGACCACAGAATGTGCTTTGAGAACGGCCAAACTAGGTTCGTTATCACTCCTAAATACTGATGCAAAACTAGACAATAAATTTTGGTTTCCTTCGAAATAAACCAAAAAACTATTAAAAACATTTGGTTGTACCATTTTATCATTCAGATTATGGAACTGTTGGGTAATAATCAAATATGAATTCACGATAGAGAGTATACTATTGGGAGAAATTTCTGCTTGATTAACTAATATTAGTATTATTTGGAGTTCAATTTGAAGTGACAATTTAATCTCTTCGTCAGATGATGGATCTAAAGTACCTGAATCCCCATGAATTACGGTATTAATATATTTCAATATCCTATCAAGAATTCTGGGGTGTATTTTACATAAATCTGTAGCCATATAATATTTAGTAACATAAACACTTTCCAAAATATTAAATATGGAAATAATTATATCCCAAAAACCATCATGTTGATAATCTTCAGAATACTTCATATCATATAATGAAAAAACTACATCCTCTATTCCAGAGAGTTCGTACTTGATGATCAATTCGATTAATGATGGGAAAAATGATGGGTGCTTAGACATTATGAGCCTACAAAAGAATGAATTGATTGATAATCCGGAAATCAAATTAGATACTGCGCTAACAAAAGAACTGTTAGAACTGGCTAGAAGCATACATTGAGAAAGGAGTGGAATTAAAATATCAAGTTCTCTCTGAAAAGAATAAGGTGAGTCTATTGTAAACCTACAAATCTTGGTAATAAAAACACTGAACAAACACCATATTTCCGGATTTTTGGTGTTACTAAAAAATGGTACCATTTTTTGGGAAAACTCTTCATGATTAGATATTAGTAATGCTAGAGGAAAATCGACTAAAAGCATATTAGGTAGCGGATCTTTCAGAGATTTAATATTATTAACATTCTGTTCAAGGAACTGCAATGGAATGTGTGTAAAGTGGGACATAAGTTTCACTAAAATTGGATGAGGACCAGACCTTGCAATGGCAACAAAGCCAACAAGTACAGCATGTAGGACACCAGTATCTATAGTTTGCTTTATAGTCTTATAATTTAGAATTTTGTTAATAAGAGGCAAAGATATTTGGTTTGATTGTTCATTCATTGCATTTGGTTGCAACAAAAGCAGAGAAAACTGTGCAATCCATGTTGTTGTCTGAGGAGTAACATTCCATTGATCGATCATTGAGTATGTTTGTTGAGCAACCATCATATTCATCCCATCTTCTAAGAATTGGATATATGATTGTCTTGATGAATTAATAACATTCAACACTATTGTTGAAATCAACTTCAAAAAGAACTTGTAGTGATTTGAGGTAACCAAAGTTAGGTTTGAAGATAATATTTTCAAGAATGAAGAAAGGCGTGAAACATCAGATGTTATGTATATCCATGGGTCCATACTCGCCTTAACCTTAATATGAGTTGGCTCTGTTAAAAAAAGTACTTGCCAAATCCTCGAAAATGCTTCATACATAGATTTTGTTTGTTTAGATAAAGAAACAAGCATCTGAGAAATAGGAGAAGATACGATATGCATATTTGGCTCAAAAGGTCCTTCATAAACTTTAACACATAAATCAATAATCCTTATTTTCCTTTCTTCATTTAAAACTGCTTCGTTTGGCTCCAATTTGGCAAATGAGTTGTGACAAAGATAAGAAAGTACAGATATTTGCTTAAGTTGATAAATAGAGGTATAGCCAATCTGTATTTCACTTATTAGTTGTTCCATTTGAGATAAAAGAAACCTAAAAACAAGAATAGGATTCTTCTTTGTCACATCGCGAAATAAATGAAGTACGTGAGGCCAATTCTCAACTAAATACTTGTTACAATCAAAAGATATTTTTTCTGTAATAGAAGGGTCGGTTGAAGAACTGCTAGACAAAGCTTTAAAAACATTTATTATTAGGGAATCTATTATATTGAGTGATGAAGACATTGAACGATAATAACAGGTTTATTTATATGACAAAGACCCTGTTTTTACGAATATCTTCTTTGTCTTTGGTGTAGATGATACACTCTTCATTGGTTTTATGTCAAGGGGCTTTAGGTATGATGAATTTCGGAATTCCAAAAATCTGGAGGTTGTTCTTGGGGTGTTAGGTGATGTCTGTGGAACCATGAGATTGGATTTTTCTTCTTTTTCCATTATTTTCATAAGCTGCTCGAATTTCTTAAGCTTTTTTTGTATTATTTGTAGTTGCTCGTCTCGGGTTTTAATAAGAACGGATAATGAGTGATCTAGTTTTTTGAGAAGAGTATCTTTTTCATTCTGCTGCTTCGCTTTAAGGGCTTCACGACACGTGTTCATTTCTTGGAAACCTCTTTTTTGATTGTATTTTGTTTCTTTGTGCTCTAATTTATTTGCAAGATCTTGTATATCTTTAGCTTCTTTATATTGCTTGAGGAGTATATGAGATCTCTCTATCTTTCTCAACTGCATCAACCTTGATGATGGTTTGGATAAAGACCTCAGGAAAGCAGGGTCGTTCCATTTCTCTTCAAAATCACATAATGCATACATATGCTTTTCTTCAAGATCGTTAATTTTTTCTTGGTATTTCAATCTAGCTTTATATATTTTATCTTCCCATTTTTTTGTGGTTATTTCTTCATGCTTTTTGGTTTCCTCATATCTTTCTTTAATTGCAGCAATCTTTGATTGGCAAACTGTTCGAGAAAAAGCAGAACCTGATTCATTTTTCAATTTTTTCTTCAAACAATCGTAACTTTCTGCTTTCAGATAATCTCCCTCATACACAGCCGAAAGTCTGAGTCTTTCTATTTGTTTTTCAACATCATTTATCATTGTTATTGATGGCATGGTTCCCTTGTCCCTAAAATCATCAATGGACTTATTAATGTCGCTCTCTGTTTTATTTGGAAGGATAACATTCTCCGGGGCAAATAAAAAGACCACATTATTTGTTGATTCGTTTGATCTATGAGATTCGATTTTTTCCATTGAAATAGGAGAAAAAGAAGAAATCGATATTTCACAAATTTCGCTCCTTGAATCAATTTCATTTGGATCTCCTCGAGGAGAATTGTTTTTTCTGGAACAAACATCTAAATTTCGAACTATCTCATCCAAAATTTCATTTGGCTTCATTTTAGAATAATCAATATTAGTTTCTTGGGAATCTTTATTATTTTCATCAGTATAGCTCATTTCTTTAGTTATGGGAACGCAAGAGAAAGAACAATAATCGAGATTGATCTCTTTTTGGATGTCTCTCTTGCCAGAAAAAATAAAAAAAGATTCATCTCTAGGAGATACAGGCTGAGAAACACTAGAATCTATCAATAATCCCATTTCATTCATTAAACAATTTACCGAAAAAAAAATTGTTTCATGTTAAAAATCAACATGAGAATATCCATATTCTTTTGATAATCTACAGAGTTTTTGGAATTTTAAAATAAAGTGAAAATTTTTAGAATTGTGTTTGATCTTTATTTCATTGAATCATGCAATGAGTGTATTATCGCTATCACGAAATACACACAAGTTGTGGCGTTTTTGATTTTTCTGAAAAGAATGTCATTTTTTATAATGATTGTTGAAATCGATCATAATGGTCATCTTCACCAGGTTAGTACAAAGGGGTTGTCAATGACAATGAAATATTTAAGGGATTACAATGGAATGAAAAAATTTTTTATTAAGGATGAATTTAATGAAATTATTTTTCGCCTCTTTTTAGAAATCCTCGATAATAATGCCCATAATCTTCCAAAAGACCATATAAAAGATATATTAAAACTAATGAACAACTGGGAATGCCATGATTATGTCCTTGAACATGTGAAAAACAGTTATTTAGCCCAATATCATGATGCTTATATAAATATTGGAGGAAGGAGATATGAAATAAATAAAGAACTAATGGCTTTAAACTCGGAATTATATAAATCTTATATTGATAATGGGAGTCAAGAGGTTTTCATATTAGATAATGAGTATGATGAAAAAGCGATTGAAGTCTTTTTGGAAATGATCCACTATAAAACCTTTTCTATTCCACTGAATAGCACCCCTAATGTTTTAAGGATTTGTCATGATATGAAGTGTACGGTCTTATTAGATATTTTGGGTAAAACTGAAGATAGTGATGTAATTTTAAGGATTATTGAAAGTGAGAATATTAATGAGAATTCTGTGAGCGTTTATGAGAATATTATATCGGAAAACATTGATAGATTTATTAATTGTTCAGAATGTGCCCAAATTCCAGCAAATTGTTTGTGTAGAATATTCCAAAAAGCAAAAAAGCTTCCTCAGAAAAATGATTTGGAAAACTTTTTAAAAAAGGTTGCCTCAAATCAAGGAATCAAAGTTGAAATGCTTTTATTTGGAATTAATTATGAATATTCTGATGAGTTTCTGCAAGAATTGTTAGCGATCATTGAAAAAACGAAGGAAAGAATTCTGTTTCAGCTCTCATTAAGTTTGATAAAAAGACTCAACTCTTCTATTGAAACACTCAAGAATCAAACCCTCGTTAAAAAACCAAAAAACTTCGAAGAAAATATTCATATAGCTGCGTATAATGGAAATATTGAGAGCGTGAAGTACTTAATTATGAATTCTACTCATATAGATTTCCCCTTTATTGATGGTACTTTCCAGGATTTCAACATGAAACAATGCTCTCCGCTCCATTTTGCAGCATTAGGAGGGCATGAAAATGTTGTGAAATATCTTATTGAGAATAATTGTATTGTTGATGCATTAAATGATGAAGTATATATTGATTTAAAAAAATGACCCCTCTTCTATTTGCTTTTTCAAGAGGGCATTATAAAATTGTTAAATACTTACTAGATCATGGTGCAAACCCAGATGTTGAAGATATTAAATTATGTTTTTGGTTTATTTGAACAGTCCTGTTCATCATGCATCGATGAATGGAAATTTGGAAACATTAAAAATACTCTTTGAGTCGAATTATAGAATCCTTCAAAAACTAGATAAAAGAAACCAAAAAGTTCATTTAATAGTTTTGGGGAAACTCCACTTCATATTGCTGCGAAAAAAGGAAACTGTGATTGTGCAATTTTCTTGATAGATAAGGGAGCCAAAACCATGGAAAAAGATAAATACATTTGTTCATTCCTCTTGGTGACACTCCCCTTCATTATGCAGTGAAATCTGGTGAAACCCAAATTATTTACAAACTTTTATATTCGAATGTTGATATCAATGATAAAAACCAGAAAATAATGATTAATATTTTGGAATAACCCCACTACATCTTGCTGCAACAGATGATCGTCTTGAAGTTGTGAAACTTTTGGCTAAACACGGTGCAAATGTTATTTTAAGAGATAATAATATAAATTTGTTATTTTTAATAATACTCCTATGCAATTGGCAAGAAAGAATGGGAATACCGAGATCGCAGATTTTTTGGCTTCGGAAAATGGGTCTGATTAGTAAACAGTTTTCCCTGATTGTTTCATAGAATTCTTTTCGTTTTGGTAAACTTAATATTCTTACTGGATAGTATGGTCGTGATGGGAAAAAAAGTCGTGATGGGGACCAAAACGATAAAAACCTGTTATTTTTGATTTTTTTACTTATTTCATTAATAACTCTTTGCCAGGTATACTTATAGATTTATTGTTATATTATCGATATGCACACTAATTAGATCTATGCTTTATTAATCAAAGATTCACTCGAAACATTCAAATTTATGTAGATATTGACGATTTATTGTTTAACTTGATACATTGATTTCTCTATCAAAAATGATCAAAAGCATCATATTTGATTAAAATTATGTGTATTATGGCACAATACAATCAAATATAAGTAAAAATATTATTTTAATCCGAAATTAAACGAGAAATGATAATATTTTAAGTTTTTTTTTGGAATAATTTTTTTCAAAAATCATCACTGAAAACAATTCCAAATATTCGAATAATACAATCAACCCCACTTACGTTTTAATTTATGAACATGTTTATATAACATTGAAGTTATTCTAATCATGATTTTTAATCTTTTAATGTTGGAATTTTTCGGAATTATCTTCTGTTTAAAAATTGCTAAATATTTGAATATATTTTTATCATTCTTTAATAATATATTTATTGTATTTCAATCAATAAGACACAATTAATAACGAAATAAATAAAAGATAATAAGAAAAACATAATTTATTGATATCAATATGCCTAATGGGAATATTCTATCATCTGATTGAGAATTACCCCAATTGTCTGATCTTTGTTTGATTTTTAAATAATGCATGATAAGTCTTTTTTTCTTAATATTTGGGGTTATTAATCATGAATCATGACTGGTATTTTTATATATCGATAAATAATAACATATTTTTCAACATTTACCTTTGAGTTATGTCATTTTTCACAAAATTCATTCTGTTTCTCATTGTTTTTCTTTTCTCCAATCTTGATTGTTGAAAATTAATATTTTGTATTTTTATGACCTTTAATGTCTTTACAATGCTGAATTATTATGTTTTTTTCAATGATTAACTTAGTACTTCTTATTGTTGAGGCTAAAATAATCAAAGATTTCCAGAAACACAAAAAAATTTTTTTCATTTTTTTGGGTGTTTCTTGTTCCTCTTCAATAATCAAACAAAACAAATGTTTTAATTATGTCCTAGTATATCCATTGTCTTCAATTAACATGAAAAAAATGACCAAAATCATATAGAATGTCTAATAATACAACACAATATGTTGGGATCAATTTAAAATTTTATTATTAATGATGATGGTAAAAATCCGAATTATGTGTTATAATGATATGATCATTGATTGTTGTAGGCTATTTTGATCTAATGGTTACAATAAGTGATATAGCAAAATAATAACTAATAAAATAAGTATTTTGCGAAAGAAACCAGGCATTTCATAATTATGAAAATAAAAAAATTAAAATTTCTAAAATAATGATAAATTGAGCTTTTATTTGCTTGTAGCTTGTTTCTCATAAATTCTTATGAATCAAAGGGTAGAATTATCATCAATACATATAAAGAATTATGAATTGAATTTCATTGATCAATATTGATAGAGAAATCAATGTATCAAGTTAAATATTAAATCCCTAATATCTACTCAAATTTGAATGTTTCGAGTGAATCTTTGATTAACAAAGCATAGATCTAATTAGTGTGCATATCGATA
>Ga0209639_1000200_pt1 | contig 95087 bp, 74 predicted proteins | sample EPASupsiteHSE605_FD_187268 | JGI IMG/M metagenome (GOLD analysis project Ga0209639, IMG submission 187268) | Bioremediated contaminated groundwater from EPA Superfund site, New Mexico - Sample HSE6-05 (SPAdes) (version 2) | ecosystem: Environmental > Aquatic > Deep subsurface > Groundwater >...
ATTCAAAAAGAAAATGTATAAAAGGCTTTCAATATAAAATCTTATGGTTAATAAACTGTTAATTATATTACTTTCATGTACATTAAGTTCATTTGTTTCAGGGCAGATAAATTCTCCAGATCCTGAAAACGACAAAATGTTAACAATTGAACTTCCTCCATTAGCTGAACTATTTGAGTCGGCTCGAAATAATCCTGCTGTAGAAATATATAATATCCGTAAACAACAAGAGATTAGTGCCCTGAAAACCGAAAAAAGAAGTTGGCTAAAGTATTTTAAAATTACTGCTTCTTACCAATATGGTTCGGTTGGGTACAATAGTTATATGTCTACTACAGAAATAGCTCCCATATACACTAGTTCGGGATCAAAACAAAGCTGGTACAATTTTGGAGGAGGCCTTTCTATTCCACTTGATGATCTGTTTGATAGGGGTAATAGGATAAAGCGACAGAAATTACTAATGAAACAAACGGAACTAGAAATTGAAAAATGGCACGATGAACAAAAATTATTAATTGTTGATGCCTATTCAAACGCGTTGGAAAGTCTTGCTGTTCTTAAAATTAAGGCAGAGGCCTTAGTCTTTTCAAATGCTCAATATAAAATAAGTGAAAATGATTTCATTAATGGAAAGATAACTATTTCAGCTTTAAACAAAGAAAAAGGCATACAATCATCATCTGTTGCTGAATATGAAAAAACGCGCGCATCATTATATGAGGCACTACTCAGGCTTGAAATATTATCTAAAACCAAAATATTCAACAGATAATTATGGAATCCATTCAATATATTGTAAAATTTTTTTACAGGATTAGGCTATATCTTGTTATCATTCCTTTGATAGCAACTCTATTTATGATTTACAAAACAAAAAATATGTCTCGTACCTACGAAGTCTCAAGTACTTTGTATACCGGCGTTGCATCTGGATTTAATATAGAATCTGAAGGAAATACAAGGACTGACTGGTCGTTGGTTAACAATGCGATGGACAATCTGATTGGTATAATTAAAGCGCGCTCAACACTGGAAAGAGTTTCTTTGAGATTATATGCGCAAAGTATGATATTTGGAGATGAAACAAAAGACAACAACCACATTCAAGCAAATACGTATAAAGCTTTGCTAAGTATTACGCCTAAAGACGTTTTGAAATTAATTGATAAGAATTCCGAAGAAAAAACGATATCTAACCTCAAAGCATATAGTAAGGCCGATGCAAAAAACTTTGTATATGGACTATTTAACTGGTACCATCCGCATTACAGTTTTACAGCCCTAAGCCTAATCGAGGTTAAACGTGCGTCGAACAGTGATATGCTTGAATTAAAATTCTCTGCCAATGATCCGGGTATTGCCTACAATACTTTAAAAATACTAAACGAAGAATTTGTTGGCAACTATCAGGAACTTCGCTTTGGTGAAACCAATGATGTTATCAAATATTTTGAAGGAGAACTTTCTGTTACAGGGTCCAAATTACGAAATTCGGAGGATTCGTTAACGCAGTATTATGTCGAAAACAAAATTATTAATTATATTGATCAGACTAAAGAAGTTGCAGCTATTTCAAAAGAATATGATTTATCGTTTAAAGACATACTTCTTTCTTACAATAGTTCAAAAGCTTCTTTATCAGAATTAGAAAAAAGAATAGACAGTCACATTCTTCAATTGAAAGACAATACATTATTCATTTCTAAATTACAACGCATCTCCGATCTAACGACTGAAATGGTGCATTTACAAGCATTTAATTCTGACAGTACAACCATTCAGTCAAAAAGAATTGAACAATTAAAAAATAAAATACAGACTGAGGAACAAAATTTAGTCACTTTTACTGATCAATATAATACTAATCGTTACACAAAAGAAGGTGTTTCTTCTTCTGAATTCATTACACCGTGGATGGAACAACTTCTTAAATTCACGAAATCGGAAGCAGAATTAAATGTTATGAATCAATTAATAGATGATTTAAACAATGAATACGCTCATTTCGCGCCTATAGGCTCAACTCTTAAAAGAAAAGAAAGGGAAATAAGTTTTACTGAACAAACCTACTTATCGCTTTTAAGCAGTTTAAATGCCGCACGATTACGGCAAAAAAACCTTCAGATGAGTTCTGCTTCGTTAAAAGTTCTTAATGAACCAGTCTTCCCTGTTGATCCATTACCTACTAAACGAAAAGCATTAGTTGCAGGAACTTATTTCGGCACATTTATGTTTATTTTGGGATTCTTTATTTTACTCGAGCTTATCGACAGGACTCTTCGTGATAAAATTAGAACTGAACGTATTACAAACGGAATAGTTGTTGGAGCCTTCCCTGCTCCTCCGAAGCATATGTTCAGAGGATTTCAAAAAGATATCGAAAGAATTGCTACTATATCGTTATTTAATACAATTCATCCATATTTAAAAAAGGGACAACTTAACATCGTTAATTTCATAAGCATCGATCATCTAGACGGGAAATCTTATATAGTTCGACATTTGGAAGAATATCTAAATAGTATAGACTATTCTGTACAATCAGTCAACTGGAATTTTGATGACAAAAACCACCTAAATTCTTACCTAAAAATGGAAAATCTTGATATAATAAGATCGAATAGTAAGGTAGATTTATGCATTATAGAACATCCTACGCTTAAGGATTCGTCTATACCAACTCCGTATTTGAAAGAAGCGGCATTAAACCTTATTGTAGCGCGCGCAGACAAAGGCTGGACAGAAACTCATCAAATATTATTTAACAGGTTAAAACTACAGGTAGATAATGAAGCATTGTTTATTTATTTAAACAGAGCAAACAGACAATCTGTTGAAGCGTTTACAGGTATGCTTCCTCCATACACAAAGCTACGTAAATTATTTTTTAAGTTTTCTCAACTAGCCCTTACTGAAAGATGATACCAACAAAATGAAAAAGTTTACGGGAATATCAGAACAACTCAATCAATATATCATTACGGGTATTGCTGTAATTGGTATTATTGGTATTTTACAGACTTTTTTACACTTTGGAGTTGTTTCCGGTATCGGCTTTGCTCTAATACCATTTATCTCTATCGCATGTATATTTCTATTTAAAAAAAGCTCTTGGATGTATATAATAGTGTTTATTGTAAACTATTATATTTCAGGTATTTCACGTTACATTAACATTCCAATAGGAATTGTAATGGACATTCTTTTAATTATTACGATTGTTTTTCTTTTGATAAGTTCCGGATTTAATAAAGTAAAATGGAAACAATCTATCAATGGCCTAACAATAGTATCTCTTATTTGGCTACTTTATTGTATTATGGAGCTATTTAATCCCCAGGTTGCTTCGAGTGAAGCATGGGCGACTTCAATACGAGGCGTTGCAACATATTTTTTTGTTATTTCACTACTTACCCCTATTATATTTTGTCGTTTTGCAGACCTAAAGAAATTTCTCATGGTCTGGGCTATATTAACCTTAACAGCTGTAATGAAAGCCATTTGGCAAAAGCATGTTGGATTTGATAGTGCTGAAAAATACTGGCTATACGTTTTAGGGGGATCAACGACCCATATCATTTATTCAGGTATAAGATATTTTTCTTTTTTTTCTGATGCGGCTAATTTTGGTGCAGGAATGGGGTTTTCCATGGTTGTTTTTGGAATAACATCATTTTACACAAATAATAAAAGAATAAAAATATTTTACAGAATAGTATCACTTGCAGCTGGATACGGACTCTTACTTTCTGGTACCAGAGCGGCCCTTGCTGTCCCATTTGCAGGAATTGGAATATTTACGCTGTTATCCAAAAACATAAAATCTATAACACTGGGATTATTTGCACTAATTGGTGCATTTATTTTTCTGTTTTTGACAGATATAGGTCAAGGGAATCAGCAGATAAGACGTATGAGAAGCGCTTTTAACACTGAAGACGCTTCCTTTCAAGTGAGAATGACAAATCAAGCAAAAATGAAAACCTACATGAGTGATAAACCATTTGGTGTGGGGTTAGGGTTAGGAGGAGGAAAAGCTAAAAGGTATGCTCCAGATGCTTATATGTCTCAAATTGCAACAGATTCATGGTTTGTAATGATTTGGGTAGAAACTGGAATTATCGGATTAATTCTTCATCTCGTTATTTTGATATTTATAATTATATACGGGACTTATATATCTATTTTTCAGCTAAAAAATAAAGAACTAAAGGGAATACACAATGCATTAGTATCTGGTGTATTTGGAATGATGGTCGCATCATATGCAAACGAAATATTTGGACAATTTCCTAATGGTTTTATAATATACGCATGTCAGGCATTTATTTTTCTTTCATTATCGTATGACAATGAATTAACTAATCAACAACAAAACAATAACACTCATGAATTACAATCCTGACGTATCAATCATAACAGTAAATTTCAATGGATTGAATGATACTTGTGAGTTATGTGAATCCATAATTAAACACGTACATTCGATAAAATATGAATTAATCGTTGTTGATAATGGATCAACTGTAAATGAATCAATAACTCTAAAAGCGTTATTTCCTAATATTAAATCAATTAGATCAAATATAAATCTTGGATTTTCTGGAGGAAACAATCTAGGTATTAAAGAATCCATTGGAAAATACATACTACTAATCAACAATGACACTCTCATAAAAGACGATTTTCTACATAGTATGGTTCAAACATTGGAAAATAATTCAAAAATGGCAGCTGTTTCTCCCAAAATTCGTTTTGCATTTCCTCCGCAAAATATTCAATTTGCCGGATACACTCCACTTTCAAAATATACCATGAGAAACAAGCTCATTGGGTTCAATGAACCGGATCTAGGTCAATACAATATTCCAAGATTAACACCAATTACTCATGGAGCAGCTATGATGGTAAAAAGGAAAATAATTGAACAAATTGGTTTAATGCCGGAAATATATTTTCTTTACTACGAAGAATTAGATTGGTGTACAAAAATGACTGATGCTGGTTATATTCTTGGTTACGAGCCCCGATGTACCGTTTTTCACAAAGAAAGCCAAAGTACAGGGCAGGAAAGTTCACTTCGAACTTTTTATTTAACAAGAAACCGTCTGTTATTTACTTGGAGAAATAGAAAAAATCAGGAAAAATGGTTAGCTTTGTTGTATCAGTATCTATTTGCTATTCCTGTTCATTGCATTAAACTGTGTTTGCTACAAAAAGTAAGTATCGCAAAGTCTGTTTTTCGTGGTGCAGTTGCCTTTATTAAATTAAAAAATAAAAATATGTAAAGATGACCCTATATTCAATTATTGAGTTGGTTGACTCTTTTTGTTTCATTGTATTAGGACTTTCGGCTGTTTATCTATTTATTTTTGCAATAATGTCGCACCGAAAAGTATCCTACAGTTATCCTCAAGCAAAAAAAGCAAATCGCATTATTGTTTTTTTTCCCGCATATAAAGAAGATAATGTTATTGAAGAAGCTATTAATTCCTTTTTAAATCAGACGTACCCAAAAGACAAATTCGATCTGGTTGTTATTTCAGATCATATGGAAGAAATAACTAATCAACGACTTTCGAAACTACCAATTAAACTCCTTAAAGTTAATTTTGAACAAAGCACCAAGGCAAAAGCCCTAAATTATGCGATAGATTCATCAACTGGGACTAATTACGATTTGGTTGTTATTCTTGATGCAGACAATACGGTAGACTCCAATTTTTTACACAAAATAAATAACGCCTATCATTCCGGAGCCATGGCAATTCAGGCGCATAGAGTAGCAAAAAACTTAAATACAGAAACAGCAATTCTGGATGCTGTTAGTGAAGAAATAAATAACTCAATTTTCAGAAAAGGACATGTTCGTCTTGGTTTTTCATCAGCCTTAATTGGCTCGGGAATGGCCTTCGATTTCAAGTGGTTTAAGGAGCATATAAAACTTGTATCTTCCGCGGGGGAGGACAAAGAATTGGAAACAATGCTTTTGAAAGAAAATATTTATATAGAATATTTAGACGACGTACTCGTTTACGATGAAAAAACTCAAAAGGATAGTGTATTTTATAATCAGCGCCGCAGATGGTTGGCCGCTCAGTTTTATTCGTTAACAAAATCATTAATAGATTTACCTCATGCAGTCATTTGCTTGAATGTTGACTATATTGACAAACTTGTGCAATGGACAATGCCTTCCCGAATCATGTTATTAGGGTTTTCCTTTCTTTTTTCGTTAATGCTTCTTCCTGTAAACTGGCTATGGAGCATAAAATGGTTGGGACTTTTATTGTTATTAATTATTACATTTAGTCTTGCAGTTCCAGATTATCTAGTCAACGATAAGTTTATTAAAGCATTAAAAAAAGCACCTAAACTATTTATTCTAATGACTTTAAATATTTTTAGAATTAGAGGTGCTTCTAAAAAGTTTATTCATACCGAACATGGGTCAAATTCTAACACAAAATAATTATGAGAATAGCAATTGAAGCCCAGCGTATTTTTAGACAACATAAACATGGAATGGATTTTGTTGCTTTAGAAACTATTCGTCAGCTACAAGTATTAGATAAAGAAAATGAATACTATATTATCGTTAGTCCAGGTGAAGATAAATGCCTTCAACCTTCACATAACTTTCAAATTATAGAACTTTCATGTCCAACATATCCATTATGGGAACAAGTTGCTCTTCCTATAATGATACGTAAAATTAAACCAGACATACTTCATTGTACAAGTAACACCGCCCCTCTCTATTGCAAAACCCCACTTGTACTAACATTACATGACATTATTTTTTTGGAAAAAAGGAAACAAAAAAGCCCGTCTTTTTATCAAAATTTGGGTTGGTATTATCGTAAATTAATTGTTCCTCGCATCTTAACTTCTTGTAAAAAGATCATAACTGTATCAAAATTTGAAAAAGAACAGATCCAAAGAGCTCTTAAATTACCTGAATGTCAATTAACAGCCATTTATAATGGATATGGAGCTCATTTTATTCCCAAATCAGAGTCATTCTTAATAACAACAAAATATCTTCCCGAAAAGGAATATTTATTTTTTCTTGGTAATACAGACCCAAAGAAAAATACCCTCCGTACACTCGTTGCATATAGTCAATATGTAAAAAAATCGGATAAACCTCTTCCTCTACTAATAGCAGACCTAAAAGAACCTATTATTGACACGTTACTACTTGAAGGAAACATTTTGTCAATAAAGCCACTTTTACGATATCCTGGATATATTTCAAATGCTGATTTACCATATATTTATAGTGGTGCTCGAATATTCCTCTACACTTCACTTCGTGAAAGTTTTGGAATTCCCCTTTTGGAAGCTATGGCCTGTGGAACACCTGTCATTACATCAGCCACGTCTAGTATGCCTGAAATTGGGGGTGATGGAGCCATTTTAACCGATCCGTACAATCCCAAAAGTATCTCTGATATGCTACTTAAACTAGAACAAGATCCGGAATTTTATCAAGAATGCGTAAACTATGGACTAAATAGAGTTAAAAAATTTTCTTGGAAACATACTGCAACAGAAGTATTAGATTTATATATATCCCTAAACAATAAAACATGAATATAAGTGAAATAAAAAAATTCATAAATAGCCATCCTCGCATAAAGAAATTTTCTTTATCATTCTTAATGCACCCGATACAAGCGCGTCCTCGGTGGTGGATTAGACTGTTTATGTGTTTTTATATAAAAAAAGGTAAAAATTGCGTAATTTATAGAACAGTTAGAAAAGATATTGTTCCGTTTAAATCTTTTTCATTAGGAATGAACTCTGTTATTGAAGATTATACTGTCCTTAATAATGCAGTAGGCGAAATAATTATTGGACACGAATGTCGAGTGGGAATTGGGAATACCATTATTGGTCCTGTTCATATTGGTAATACTGTAAATTTAGCCCAAAACATAACTATTTCAGGTTTAAATCATAATTTTAATGACGTAAATACAACAATCATAGAACAAGGTGTATCAACATCTCCAATAATAATCAATGACGATGTGTGGATAGGGGCAAATTCTGTCGTTCTTGCAGGAGTGACTATTGGAAAGCATAGCGTAGTTGGTGCTGGGAGCGTTGTTACAAAAAACATACCCTCCTACTCTGTGGCTGTTGGAAATCCAGCCCGTGTAATTAAACAATATGATTTTGATAAAAAAGAGTGGATAAGAGTAACTAATAATTCTTAAAGAAAAATCTTCTATGGTAATTCCAAAAGTTAGCGTCATTATTCCCGTTTACAACACAGAATCGTATGTGGAAGAAGCAATCAGGTCCATACAGAATCAAACATTACGTGAGATAGAAATTATTGTTGTAAATGATGGATCGACCGATAAAAGTCTTGAAATTATCAATAATCTAGCATTATCAGATAACCGAATTTTTGTATTTACGCAAAATAACGCAGGGCAATCGGTAGCCCGTAATAGCGGAACTTCTCGCGCAACAGGAGAATATCTATATTATATGGATAGCGATGATATACTTGATAAAGAAGCGCTCGAAGAGTGTCACAAAGTGTGCAAAAAAATGAATCTTGATTTCGTTTATTTTGACGCCGAAATTTTAAATGACAATAAACAATATAACTTAGGATTAAACTACCAGAGAACTCATATGGTAAATTCTGATTCAGTGATGTCTGGTATAAACTTATTAAAGTTACAAATTAAAAATAAAGTATTTACACCTTCTCCCTGTCTAAACTTTATTAATCATCATTTCCTTAAATCAAATAAACTATTCTTCTTTCCTGGTATTATACACGAAGATCAATTGTTTACATTTCAATTATATTCTATAGCTAAAAAAGTTTCATGTATTCAAAAACCTTATTTCAAAAGAAGGATCAGAGATAATTCAACTATGACTCAGAATTTTTCATTATCTAATATGGAAGGCTATTTTACTGTTACTAATCAACTACTAATACAGCGTAAGCTAGCACCCAAACAATTAAAAAAAACAACAGATATATTTTTAAATCAAATGCTAAATGCTACTTCTTACAATGCTTCCACACTTCCATTCTGTGACCGGTTATATGTGGTAAAACAATTCTTGATCAAATATAGAAGTTATGTATCCTTAAAAAGTATCCTACGGATACTTTTTAGAAGTTTTATTCGATGATTATTTAATAAATAAATTCATGTCCATTAGAGCACAATTACTTTCTGGAATATTTTATTCTGCAATCGCCAAGTATGCAGGAATTGTTATTTCTTTAGTTGTAACGGCCGTATTAGCCCGTCTTCTTACGCCGGACGATTTTGGAATTGTGGCCATTGCAACAGTTATTATTACATTTTTTGGAATCTTTACGGATATGGGAATTGCTCCGGCAATTATTCAGAATAAAGAACTGACAGATAATGATTACTCCAATATCTTTTCTTTTACAATTTGGGGCGGAATTACTCTCTCCTTTCTATTTTTCCTTTCTTCCTGGCTTATTGGAAGCTACTATAGCAACGAAACCCTTACAATTATTTGTCAGTTACTCTCTATTAATCTATTTTTTTCTTCCATAAACATTGTCCCTAACGCGTTACTTTACAGGGATAGACTTTTCAAGTTCATCGCCTGGAGAAGCTTAATAATTCAACTAGCGGGAGGCGCTATTGCCGTTACTGCAGCGCTAACCGGAGCCGGATTATATGCCCTAATAGTCAATCCTATTTTCTCTGCTTTCTTTATTTTCATCGTTACATTTCGCAAAAAACCACAACGAGGAAGCTTTTCACTTGGCTTTTATTCAATTAAGAAAATATTCAGGTATTCTTCTTATCAGTTTTTGTTTAATATTATAAACTATTTCAGCCGAAATCTCGACAAACTTTTGATTGGTAAATTTATGGGAATGGGAGAATTAGGATATTATGAAAAATCATACCGGTTGATGATGCTTCCCCTTCAGAACATCACACATGTGATAAGCCCTGTAATGCATCCTATATTCTCTGAGATGCAAGATGATTTGCAAAAACTGGCATTCTCATACGAGAAGGTTATCAAACTATTAGCTTTTATAGGCTTTCCACTCTCTGTATTTCTCTATTTTACAGCTTCCGAAATAACCTTATTGTTGTTTGGAGAGCAATGGGTAAACTCGATTAAGCCCTTTCAAGTTTTGGCAATCTCTGTGGGAATTCAAATTATAATGTCGACCTCAGGATCTATTTTTCAGGCAGCTAACGACACAAAAAGTTTGTTTATATGTGGTTTATTTTCCGCAATACTTACAGTAAGCAGTATGCTTATCGGGATATTTGTTTTTGAATCGCTGGAGGCTGTTGCCTGGTGTATTTGCATTGCTTTTATTATAAACTTCTTTCAGTGTTACTGGATGATGTATGGCGTAACTTTTAAACGAAACCTTTTGTTCTTCACCAAAACATTTATTATGCCAATCACATTATGTATTATCTTAATTATTATTTTCGCCATTTCAGCCTCATTTTTGTTCGGATTGAGTTTAATTGCATGCGTTTGCATTAAGGGAACTATCTTTTTCTTTGTTTCAGGTTCTTTTATTCTTGTTACAAATGAGTTCAATAGTCGATGTAAAATAAAAGAATTACTATCTAACAAGGTTATTGAATAAATATGATAATATCTATCAAAAAATATTACAACATATTATACATATTTAGACTTATTAATTAGTTGTTATTCACGTATCTTTAGTATCTTTGCTGGTAGTATTCTTGTAAAGCAAGGCCAAGGAAACCAAAGGATTTACTTTCGTGCACTGCAAGCCGAATCTGCAAAAAGATAGGGATAGATGGTAGATTAAATTGTAAAATTCGGAGTATACAGTATTTTACAAATTTATATTCTAAAATTAAATTTATTTACTTAATTTGTATATAGAAAATTTAGCAATCTATAGATGAAAGCACTATTTCTCGTATTTCATGGATTCGAGTCTCATAACGGGATAAGCAAGAAGATTTTTTATCAAGTTAATGGCATGAAACTATGCGGCGTAAACACCGTACTAAGTTACCTTTTAATTGATAAAAAAGGAGTTCATAAAAGAATGGCCGATGATACAACAGTTGAAAATTACGGGAAAGGAATTCTTGCAAAAATAAAAAAGCGTATTTTTTATAATTCTTTATTACAGTATATCCTTAATAATAATATTCAATTAGTATATGTAAGACATGATCTGAATGCTAATCCCTTTCTCGTTTACTTTTTCAAAACTTTAAAAAACAACAACATTAAAGTTATACTTGAAATACCAACATATCCTTATGATCATGAATATTTACATGCCAAATGGAAAGATCTTCTACAAAACAAAATAGACAGATTGTTTAGGAGAAGGCTTGCAAAAAATATATTTAGAATTGTTACTTTTACAGATCTACCTAAGATTTGGGGTGTTCCAACAATTAGAATATCCAATGGAATAGATTTTAATAAAGTTCGAATAAAACAAAACGATAATAACTCAAAAGAGGAATTAAATCTAATTGGAGTCGCAGATATCCATGCCTGGCATGGATTTGATCGTGTTATAAGAGGATTAGCAGATTATTATAAAGGAAATAATCCGGTAAAAGTATATTTCCATATAATTGGTGGTGGTATAAATCAATTAGTAAATGAATTAAAACACTTAACCTCAGAAAATAAATTGGATAAATACGTAATATTTCACGGACCACAATCAGGAGATAATTTAAATAAGCTATTTGATATTGCCAATTTTGGTATAGCTAGTCTTGCGAGACATAGAAGTAAAATATCAAATATAAAAACCTTAAAGAACAGAGAATACGCTGCAAGAGGAATTCCTTTTATTTACTCTGAGATTGACAGTGATTTTGAAAATATGCCTTATATATTAAAAGCACCAGCGAATGAAGATGCTATAAATATTCAGGAAATTATTGACTTTTACGCGAAATTAAAAATTTCCGCGCAAGAAATTAGAAATTCAATTAGCCATTTATCTTGGGAAAAACAAATGCAAAAGGTAATTGATTCTATTTCAAGTTCAAATACTTAATTTACAATTTATGGAACTCTTCTTCTGGCTAAGTCTCTTATTGATTTTTTACACTTACCTCGGTTATGGGCTAGTGCTTTTTCTGTTGGTAAAAATAAAGGAACTCTTTTGGAAACGTCGCGAATCAAAACTGGCAGACAGCCTACCAGAAGTAACTCTCTTTATCACTGCATACAATGAAGAAAAGATTGCTGAACTTAAGATAAAAAATTGCAGGGAACTGTCCTACCCTTCAGAATTATTGAAGATTGTGTGGGTGACGGATGGATCTAATGACAAGACAATGGAACTCTTGAATAAATATCCTGATGTAAAGGTTTTGCACCGCCCAGAACGTAGAGGAAAGACGTCGGCCATGAATAGGGGAATGACATTTGTTGAATCGCCTATAGTTGTGTTTACTGATGCTAACACAATGCTTAACAGGGAGGCTATTCTGGAAATTGTGAAAGAATTTACTGACCCAATGGTGGGCTGCGTAGCGGGTGAGAAAAGAGTTTTATCTAAAGAGATAGATTCCGCTATTGCAGGGGAAGGAATCTACTGGAAATATGAATCTACGCTTAAAGCATTGGATTATCGGCTTTATTCGGCTGTTGGTGCAGCAGGAGAATTATTTGCTGTACGTAAGGTATTGTTTGAGCCTATGCCCGCCGACACCTTGCTAGACGATTTTATTTTATCTTTGAGAATTGCACAAAAGGGATATAAGATTGCCTATTGCAACAAAGCATTTGCCATGGAGGCGGCTTCTCTTAACATGAAAGAAGAGGAGAAACGTAAAGTACGTATCGCCGCCGGAGGTTTACAATCTATATGGAGGCTTAGAAGTTTGTTTAATATTCTCAGATATGGGTGGCTTAGTTTTCAATTTGTGAGTCACCGGGTATTGCGTTGGACGCTCACTCCTCTACTATTGTTTCTTCTGATTCCAATTAATAGTATACTTGCTTTTCAAGGTGATCCAGTTTATATCGGACTTTTTATTCTTCAGGGATTGTTTTATCTGATGGCTATAACCGGATACCAACTTGAAAAGAAAAAAGTTCGAAATAAACTATTGTTTGTCCCTTACTATTTTGTGTTTATGAATATCAACGTCATGCAAGGCTTTATTTACATATTAAAAAATAATGGCTCCGGAACCTGGGAAAAAGCAAAAAGAGACGATAACAACGACTTATCGAAGTTAAATGGTGATATTTAATTGAATTAATTCAACTTTTTTATACATTTGTATATTATAATGAAATGCAGATTGCGGGAGGACTAATTATGAGCGACAAAACGGCATCGGAATATTCCGTTCTAATTGTAGATGATGTACCCACTAATGTTATGTTGGTACAGGCCATTCTTAAAAAGGAGGGTTATACTTTGATTACAGCTAATAGTGGTAAAATGGCGCTTGATATAATTAATCAATGTTATCCGAATCTTATTTTGCTTGATATTATGATGCCTGAAATGGATGGTTTCGAAGTATTACAGCGGCTAAAAGAGAATCCTAAAACAAATCATATCCCCGTGATAATCATGTCTGCGTTAAGTGACATGCAAAGCGTGGTAAAAGGGTACCAATTAGGCGCCGTCGAATATGTTACCAAACCGTTTCAAAGAGAAGAGCTTGTTAAACGGGTAGCACATCGTTTTGAATTGTTTAGTATTAAACGTATTAAAGCTGACCTTGAACGTACGATAGAATCACGGGATACTTTATATTCAGTAATTGCTCACGACCTACGTTCTCCACTAGGTTCTTTGCAAATGATGAATAATGCTATATTAATGATGGTAGATGAACAACAAGTTGGCAAGGATGTATTTGAAATGTTGCAGATGATGAATAAAACATCTGAGGAGATTTTTCTACTTCTGGATAATTTACTGAAATGGGCAAAAAACAGATTGGATAAGCAAATTGTTTTTAAACAAATAACAGATGTAAATGGTATAATTGACAGCACTGCTCAGATTTATTTACCTGTCGCTGAACAGAAAGGAATTACGTTGGAAATTAAAAACATGGATAAAGAATTACAAGGTTTTGTTGATATTGACATGCTGAAAACGGTTATTCGTAATCTTGTATCCAATGCCTTAAAGTTTTCCTACAACGGTGGTATTGTTACTGTTGATACGCAAACCAAAGAAAATGAAATAGTTGTTAGCGTTAAAGATACTGGCAAAGGCATGACTAATGAGGAAATTGACAAACTCATGAATCAAAATATTCACTTTACTACATACGGAACCAACAACGAAAAAGGCTCTGGGTTGGGTTTAATGCTCTGCAAAGATTTCATAAAACTCCATAATGGAGAACTTCGGGTTGTATCTGAACCAAACAAAGGTACAACTTTTAGTTTTACATTGCCTTCAGGTATAGAATAAAGAACTATCCAATAAGATACATTAGTGTGTCTGAATTATAATAAATAAGAAATTATTGTGATAAATATTATTTATTAAAAAAATCGTGTAACCATGAAATTAATTCATTGCTACACGATTTTTATATTCATCGTATTCCTGTTTTATTGAATCTACTTATTATAGACCTTTCCACTTTCTGAACTAGCATTCAAATACCAGCTTTTATTGTTTGCGCCACTAGAAGTTGCCCATGATTTAAATTGAGGATATGCATCTTCGATTTTAATAGACTCGGCAGGATATTTAAAGTTTCCTATAGGAAGCATTATACCCCAAATCATGTTATTAGAATCTTTATATCCATTTGTAGCGCTTTTAACTTTACTACTTGGGCTAAACCCAGCCAAATGGATTTCAGTACGATTTGAAAGATTTGAATCACCAACAATCATATAAAAATTCAATTTGTTAATATTTATTTTATCAAAGCTTACCGGTGTTGTAAAATTAATATTATATGTATAAGTATTTGCAGCTAGTTTTGGCAAACTCAAAATTGTATTAATAATACTCGGGGAAGATTTTTCGAACAAAGTATTTGAACTAGGAAATAATAATATATTCGCTTTAGTTTGACCTGATTCAATAGCACCAATTGAATTCGTCGATGACAAAGTTATTCCTCCCGACGCTATATCATCAAATTGCAACGCAGCGTTCGATTTGAATGTAGCACCTGCAGCCAATGGCGTTAATTTAAAGGACATGCTTCCTACTAAGTTCTGAGAGTTTGAATTTTTAACAATATCACTTATAACAAATATAAGGTCATTCATATCGTAGTCCCCTAATGCAGGCCAACGGTCTTCCATAGCAAATGTGTAGGAAGTGCTTTCTTCTATTTTAATCGGGAAAGCAGGATTTGTTGGAGTTCCTGTTCCCGGATCTGGAGTTACCCCTCCATTATTGCAGTTATCTCCAGGTATTGAAATAGTAGGTTTAGTAACAAACGTTATACCTGAACTTTTGCTACTATAGTATGCATCTTGTGGAGACTGACCATTATCATAAGCAACCTGCATTGTTCCAGCCAATTTTAAAACACCTGTGGCTGTACTTTTATTATCAACTTTCCAAACCGCAAGTAAGGGAAATAAAGAACTTGCAGGAACTCCAGTAACGGTTACATTCCCTTTAAATGTAGCCCCATTTTCTACTTCTTTACTTGTATTATTCTTTAATTCATTGTCTTCAACAGCAAAAATTGCATTTCCATTTAATGTTATAGCTGTATTATTTCCATAAAAATCCTGACAAGAAATAAGTGTTCCTGATGCGCCTGCTATTTCTCCTTGTTCCGAATAAAAATCTTCACACAGTACATAACAATTATTTATAAGCTTTCCACCGCCGTTAAATTTAATATATATAGTTTTAAGATGGTTATTGTTTTCAATTACAGATGTAGTATTCTCTGATAATATTTTATTGACCGCCTCGAAAGTTCCGTTATTCCTCAACAATGTATTGGAATTTAAAACCATATTCGTAGAAAGTTTTACAGTTAAATTATTAATAAATTTAGCATTATTTGTAAGCGTTACCTGTTTTCCATTCAGAGTTCCATTATTCATAAGTAAGGAACTAGACCTAACTTCAAAGTCGGCGTTAAGATTTAAGGTTCCATCGTTTATGATTTTAGCTCCAGCCCCGGCAGAAAATAATTGATTAATTGTCAAAGTTCCTCCATTGTGAATAGCAACAATCACCCCTGACTGCTCAAAACTTCGGGTAGTATTAATTGTGACTTTCCCACCTGGGAGTATAACTAATTTACACCCTGAAGGCATATCTATATCGCCGGAAGATGAAAATGTTACACTTCCAGCAACATACAATGATGAATTAGAAGACCAACCAAATTTAACCGTTGTGTTTATAACGTCAGACGGAATATAATAACTTTTTCCTCCAAGATCATTCGGAGAGGTAGCTCCTAAAGTCTCATAACTGGCTGGTAATGGATAATCACTTGCTTTATCTGTATATTCCGCATCAGCTCTTAAAGCAGGAAGTGACTCTAAACTCTTCGTTGTTGGGGTAACAGACAGTTTAAAATCACAAATAGAACTAGCTGTAACAGTTGCAACATCAACCGCCTTCACACTTTCTCTTTTAAGAGGGTCCGTCTGACGTACATAAATCGTATTGAGGGATTGAGGAATCACTATTTGAGATACAAATGGCTGACTTCCTTTTGCAACACCTCCTCCTAAAAGATTTACTACAGTATCTGAAGCAAATGGATTTTGATCATACACTTCCACTTTGTAGAAGTATTGATTATTGTACTCATCATCAACATTCACTGTTAAGTTGACGGTTTTCGTAGTTGAAAAATCAAAATCGGCAGGTATATCCGAATCTGGATTACTATTTGATGCGTTTGGATCATAAAGATCTTTCACACAACTAAATAAAAACAAAGAACTAATAACTACTAACAAACTTGTTAGTTTAAGCATTGGCTTCATAAAATAAATATTAATCATTGGATACTAATAAATTTATTGAAATTACTCTTAATTTCAATCTAACGAAAGTGTTCACAAAAATCCAGCTACAAAATTACATATTAATCAAAACAATGTTATAATATATACACATTAATTTATTGTATTTAAGTTATATTAACCATGATAAATACATTTCAAGTATTAAACATGTCATTGTAAATCAAAAATGTAACTTTATTTAGTTGCTTTCCCTATTTAACATCAAATCACATATCATTGTTCAATTTCAAACAATTTTAATTTATTGTATAGTGTTTTGCGATCAATACCTAAAATTTTGGCGGCTTTTGTTTTGTTGTTTCCTGCTTGGGTTAATGCGGACAGTATTAATTCTTTTTCATGCTCCTCGTTATAAAGGGGCATGAAAGGTGCTTCAATTATAGTTTGTTTAAACTCTTCGGGTAGTTCATTTAAGGTTATATATTGGTTGGAAGTCAACAGCGTAGCATAGCGTATCACATTCTTCATCTGACGAAGATTGCCAGGCCAACTATAATTTTGAAAAAGTTTCATTGTTTCGGCATCAAAACCAATAACAGATTTATTTAGTTCGCTATTAGCTACATCCAAAAAGGTATTGGCAAAAAGCATCAAATCTTCCTTACGTTCTTTAAGATCCGGAATACGGATGGAGAATTCGTTTATTCGATGATACAAATCTTCCCTAAAATCACCTTTATCTATTGCCGACCTTAGATTTTCGTTTGTTGCAGACAACAAACGCACATCGATGTTTATTTCCTGATTACTTCCTATTGGTTTGATTTTTCGCTCCTGTAAAGCCCGCAATAATTGCACCTGAACTTCATAGCTAAGGTTTCCTATTTCATCCAAAAAAAGTGTCCCCCCTTGTGCGGCCTCAAAAGCTCCAATTTTATTATCAATCGCACCAGTAAAGGATCCTTTTAAGTGGCCAAAAAATTCTGAAGCAGCCAGGTCTTTAGGAATTGCGCCACAGTCTACCGCAACAAAAGGAGCCGCACTCCTCTTACTCATGTTATGGATTCTTCGTGCAATATGTTCTTTACCCGTACCACTGGCCCCATTAATCAGCACAGACATATTCGTTGGAGCAACTAATCGTACGTGCTCATACATCTGACGCGCCAACTGACTTTTTCCTTCTATATACAAACCGACATCTTTGGGTTGTTTTTCTGCAGACGCAACTTGACTGGTTAAATTTTCATGTATTTTTGCAAGCAACAAATCTGGTTGAACTGGTTTAGATATATAATCGGAAGCCCCCAGTTTCATTGCTTTAACTGCCGTTTGAATATCGGCATAACTTGTCATCATGATTACGGGCAAAAGAGGGTTTTGCACTTTTACCCATTGTAACAGATCGATTCCATCACTATCCGGCAATCGTAAATCAGAGATAATAAGATCAAAATCTTTATCAGAAAGATGTTGTTTCGCATCTTTCACATTCGCAGCCGAAGTGACATCGAATCCTTTTTTACCCAACCAGGTTGAAAGCATTAAAGAAAAAGTCAGATCATCTTCAACAATTAGAATCCGCACCATAATTATTTTCTGAATTAAGAATACACAAAAGTAATAAAATTAATCTTATTGATAAAAAGCCTTTGTCCTTATCTACATGAATCTACAAAAAAAAGGAGTCCTGACCAGCAGTGACTCCTTCATGTATCTCGATTGCAATTAATCTATTATTTTGCCTCTTTCTTTGCAGTCTCCTTACAGCATTGTTTCTTTTCTTCAGTAGCTTTACAGCAACTCTTCTTTTCTGCTTTTTCTTTACAGCATTCCTTTTTCTTATCACATTGTTCTTTTTTTACCTCACTTTTAGCAGGCGCTTTCTTTGCATCCTGAGCATTTACAGTCATAGCGGTTACACTAGTCAACACTGCGATAGCAATTAAAAATTTCTTCATAACTTCTGTAATTAATTTATTTACTGATCTACATATAGTATCAAAGGATACTGCGGCGAAAATAATATGATTTCTTTATTATACCTCTAAAATTTTAGTTAATTATACAGAACAGTTTTGCGGAAACACTTACATCGGGATTATAATGTTTTTGCATCTATTTCTTTAGAACTTACTATGTAAAAATTTTCATGCTGTAAGATTAGGACAAACACTAAGTCAACTAATTCTAATACAGGAGATAAACCATTTATCACTTAAGGGAAATAATCTTTTGACATATGTCAAAATACATAACGACAGTTGTCGACAAGGATAATGACAACTGTCGTTATCCTTGTCGACAGCTGTCAAATGAATATTTTCTTTAGGGCCTTTTATTTAGTTACAGACTCATAAAATTTCTTTACTTAATAGATTTACTAATTTATAAACAGGGAAGGTGGCAGATGACAGATGAAAAGTATCTGCCACGCTGTATCTACCACCTTCAAAAGGCTGTTCAATAAAGGAATTTGTCCTCAAAAGTGACAGGTGACAGATTGTATTGCGCAAACATTGGCTGGCAGCAAAGTTTGTAACTTTGAAAGCAAAAAAGCACCCCAAATGAGGTGCTTTTTAAGTTTTGCAGACTTAAATAAAATTTGTATTTCTAATCTTTTCTTTTAATCATACTTTCTCTCCATTTTACTGCATTACTACTAATATTATTTATTCTCTATTTATGCAAATATTGTCAATGCTGCCACGATAGTTAGAACAACAATAACCACAAATACTTTCTTCATAATTTTCAACCTCCACCTTTTCATTCATAACCAAGTACGTTATAAAAAGAGAATCGAAAATCATGCCAAAAAAATCATTTGCATGAATAATAGTAATAATGCACTCATTTACAGGCTATATAAATTTGTGCGACCCAAAATGAAAAATATAAACATTGAGGAATCACAATCACACCTGTAGAATTAATCTACAATCTTTTGTCGAATGGAAGTTACAATCTTTAAAATAGTATCGATTGAATTAGACATAAGAACCGACCACTCGACATCCGATAGCTGGTCCGATTTCTTTTCCAACGCTTCCAGCGCAGGAGTCAGCTCTTTTGCCCCTATCATCGTGAACAAGGGTAAAAATTTGTGGGACAGCCTGGCTGATTCCTTTCTATCCATTTTCTCCAATGCCTTTTGAAACAGACTCACGTTGTGACTTGTTTCATCACAAAAAGTCTTCAGAATAGCATTTGATGCCTGGGAATCGTCTCCGGCAAAAGCCGTAAGCGCATCAAGATTTAATTCAGACGCATTCGAAAAATAATCAGGAAAAATCGTTTTGATTAAATCGTGAAGCTGCTTTAGGGTATAAGGCTTAGTCAAAAACGCTGTAAAACCGGCATTTGCCAAGTCGGAGTTGTTAGGGACACTACCCGAAAGAGCAACAACAGGTATCGAACTAACTGCTGGATGGTTAAGCGACCGGATGACTTTCAGAAGTTCAAAACCATCCATTTGAGGCATTTGAATATCAGTAATTAATAAATCATAGGAGTCTTTTAGCAACATTTCTTTCACTTTCGAAGAATCGGAACACCTGTCCACAATGACTCCCTGATAGCCAAGCAACTCTTTTGCCAAGGCTAACTGGATTGGATCGTCGTCCACCAGTAAGCAGCGCAGGGAAGGATTGGAATCGGAAAGTTTACTAGTTGAGAAATCCGCAGCAACTGCATTCAACTCTTGTACAGAGGTAGCAGATAATGGAATATCGACACAGAACATACTACCCTTCCCCACTTCACTTTCGAAGGATAAAGTTCCATTCATCAACATGACCAATTTATGAGTAATCGCCAATCCCAGTCCAAATCCGTCGGCACCTTCGCTTCCGGAAACTCTTGAAAATTCATTAAATAACTTATTCTTATCGGCTTCAGGAATACCACATCCTTGATCTGAGACAATACAATGTAAAATATACTTGCCGGAATCATTTGTAATTTCATAACCTAAAACAACCGATCCCTTTGATGTGAATTTAATCGCATTAGAGAGTAAATTACTAATAATTTGTCTGATCCGAATGGGATCACCTTCCAGAAGGAGATCTTTCTCCTCATTCTTTTCATGTATCACAAACTTTAGCCCTTTAGTATCTGCCATCGGTTTAAAGCTGAGATAAATCTCGTTGAGAAGCGAGGATACGTTAAACGGAACAATATTAAATTCCATTTTATGAGACTCGAGCCGATGAAAATCTAACAGATCATTTACCAACGCCAGTATATGGCCCGAAGAAGCATTCATATTATCCAAATAATAACGTTGCCTCCCATCCGGATGGAGTCGTTGTAACAATTCTGTATATCCAATAATTGATGAAAGAGGTGCTCGAATATCGTGACTGATTGTAAGCATCAACTTTTCACGCTTCATCAGTAAGTCTTCCGCATATTTTTTTGCTTTCTCCAACTGTTTACGGTAAAATTTACTTCGTGATACGTCTTTAGCGATTAAGTAAACAAACAATAAAACAATTATAACTGAGAGTATGGCAATTGCTGCGATAAAACGAGATGCCGAGCGTATTATTCCTTGTTTGTAATTCATGCTCTCCAAAGAAGTGTTCAGTTCCTGACTCTCAATATCGCGCAACATACTATCAACCTCGCTGGAAATCTGCCGGTTATCGGACCTTAATTTTTCGGCATACTCAATAACAAGTGCATAAAGTTCCTTATGTTGTCCGGCTACGTTGCGCTGCAGTCTTTTCAACACACTCGAAATGGTGTCTGAGGGATTGTATAATCCTCCCTTTTTATCAGCTATATACTCTCGGACAGACCGTCGCACTACTCCACTATCACCTTTTGAAGGCGAAAATACATCTGCTACACGTTTGAAGAATCCTTTGGGTTTTTTCCTGACAAATACCGTGTCTTCATGAACCTGCACTTTCTTTAGCAGAGCAACTTCTTTTGCCATTTTATCTTGTGCAGACAGTACCTTATTGATATTTTGATTATATAGTTTTTCAAAATCGGCATCATTCCAGATACTTAGAAGCTCTTTGGTATTATGCCTTTTGCGCTCAATTAAAGAGCTGATCGTATCAATAATGATCTGCTGAGTTGAATCGTGAGACAACAGGCGGAGCGAATCTAAATTCTGCTGTGCAAGATCAAACGTTTCATCCAAGAGTATTTCGGGATTAATCTCCGTAGTATCTGCTTTCTTCCCAAAGTCTACAAACTGACTTAAAGCTTCGCTTTCGTAAAGTAAAGACTGTGTATTTGTTACCAAATACACTTTACGCCGGGAAATATTATTATTTGTATTTTCAGTGGCAAAATCTTCTACAATATTAAAAATGTAGATTACCGAAAGGATGGCTGCTGCAATAAGTAAACCATACCCTAAAAGGACTTTTCTTGTTATATGGAAACGCTCTCTCATCACATACTTCGTATTTAGAGCAAAAGTAATAAAATATACAAATGAACAGCAATCTTATATTACAAAGAATTCAGGAGAAGGGAGCAAAACAGTAATGCCTGAAAAGGAAAAAAGAGTGCCTCAAAAAACTGAGACACCCTTATTCTAATAAAACTATATATCGTTTGCTGCTAAGCAGCCGACTTCGTAAAGCAAAAACTCCTTACGATTTCTGAATTATTACAAAGCAAAAGCTGGTTTGCGATGAATCCACTGACCACGTGTAAAGTCAGGGAAATCAACAACAGCGCCACCTCTGGCTACAGACATTTCAGAAAGTCCTGAAATAGCACTCCAGGCAGCGGCATCGTAACAGTCCATCGGAGCTGGTTTCTTGTTTTTGATTGCATCAATCAAATCGTACATCATGATAAAGTCCATTCCGCCATGACCAGCTTCTTTGGCCTTACTTTCGAGCGAGCTCCACAATTTATGGTCGTACTTCTTAAACCACTCTTCCGACTCGTCCCAGTAGTGTGGTTTAGCCGATTTTCCTTCAACATAAACATGGTCGCCATCGTTCATCCACAAACCATCAGTTCCCTGAATACGGAATCCCAATGAGTAAGGACGCGGAGAGTTGGTATCGTGTGTAACAATAACAGTCTGACCATTTGCACACTTAATCATGGAAGTAACAATATCACCACAATTAAAACGAACTTTAGCTAAAGGATGATTCTCTCCACCGTTGTCTACAACAAACTTATGAAGACCACGGGATTGAGTAGCCATTGCCGACAATGAAAGGAAACGGTTACCACGGTTAATGTCCAAACAGTTGGCAACCGGACCGGCACCGTGAGTTGGATACAAGTCGCCGTTACGTGTAATGGAATGATTTGTTCTCCATTGAGCTTCAGCAAAAGCCTCTTTACCCATTTTCAATTCGCCGCCAGGTATGTGACTGTAGTTCTTTCCGTCGTTGAATTTGATATTACGCAAATCGTGCTCGTAACCACAACGGGCATGAATCAGTTCGCCGAATAATCCCTGACGGGTCATATTAAGCGCTGCCATCACATCCCTGCGATAACATACGTTTTCCATGATATTAAGCTGGCTGCCGGTTGATTCGGATACATTAACCAAATCCCAACACTCTTCGATCGTATTGGCAGCAGACACTTCGACACCTACATACGGAACACCAGCCTTCATAGCTGCAACCGACATCGGTACGTGCCATTCCCAGGGACTGGCAATAATTATACAGTCGAATTCTTCGTTGTTAAGCATCTGTTCAAATGCGCGTTCGCTTCCGGTATAAACCTTAGGAGCCGCTACATTAAATTTGGAAATATGCTTCAGTGTACTTTCCAGGGGCCCTTGCTGGATATCGCAAATGGCCACAATCTTGTTTCCTTCGATAGCCAAAACATTGTTGATATGCTCCTGACATCTGGAACCTGTTCCGATAAATCCGAAACGAAGTTTACCATCATCTTTTCCTGCGGTTTTCTTCTTTGCTTGTACTTGTGTTTCGGCTACATTTGCAGCAGCTGCATTAGTAGCAATAGCGAGTCCTGCAGTACCAAGTCCTGCAACTGTCATCTTCTTTAGAAAAGATCGGCGCGTGTTTTCCATTTTTAAAATAAATTAATTATAATACGTTTTGTGTAAGTTTAATTCGCAAAATTAAAGGTTTAAATTTACGAAGCAAACAATTATCAGATTAAAAAAGGGAAAACAACGGATTTAGTCCGTCTTGTTATCCCTTTTTTATTAGTAATTCTTACGGATTTTGCGTCAAAGTACAATTAATGCTTGCGTAAGCATTGATCTGATCCTGCGGAATAAATTGGACAACTCTGGAATCGGTCGACGGAATTTCTTCCATGGCATTATGAGGTCCGGGATAATGGCGGGTAAGCGTTCCCCCATTACGATACACATCAAAACTACGTTCGGCTTCGTATGCCAGCTCAAGTTGTCTTTCTTTTTCAATTAATCGAGCCGCATTGGCAGCGTTCAATGAACTATATCCCTCGCCTGGTAAAGAACGTTCGCGGATTATGTTCAGATTAATCAACGCATTGGCATAGTCGCCTTTCTTGGCATAGCATTCTGCCATGTTCAGATATAGTTCGGCCAAACGGGAAATGATTGGTGAGTGCAGATGCGATTCGCCTTCCTGTTTTGAACACTTGTATATGTAAAACATGGGATAAACACGGTTTAACAACATCATATAATCCTTCACACCCTTATAAGTTTTACCTTTGTAATTGATGGAGTAATAACCCTGTACTTTATCTAATTCAGTAAGCTGATACGTAGTGGTAACATCTTTTTTGTCTACCTGTTCCGTAATTTCCACATACAACGAGCCATCGGCATTGTACTTCAGAGGACTTTGTACGTAATTATAATTTGTCTGGACTCCGCTTGTGTTGTAAACATCTTTAATAAAGCGAAATGCTTCGATTTTCTTGTTTTCATCCTGTCCCACATACTGAGGAACAATAAAAGCCGAACGGGCATCTTTACCTCTGCCTGTTTCGTCCAACAGTTCCATGTATTTGGCACTGGCATACATTTCGCCCCATCCCATTCCATCAATATTTGCGTACATACCGCCAATGCCATAATAATGATCGTATCCGGAATATTCCGATGAAACCCTCTTCACTGCAAAAAGGGTCTCTGTCTGCGCACCATCTTCTGGAGAAAAGGTATTATACTTCATAAAGTTTTCACGATCAAGCAACTGATAACGGCCACTTTCGATAACCTTCTGAGCATAATAAATAGCCGAGTCGGCATAAGTTGTATTTGGATTCTGGTACGTTCCGCTCATATACATATAAACTCTCGAAAGCATTGCCTGCGCTGCTTCCTTCGTTGCATAGGCAGCCGTTTTATTTTCCGTCATAAGCGATTCTCCTTTTCTAAGATCGGCTATGGCCTGGGCATACGTATCTTTAACCGTGGCACGATCTGGCAGAACCAGATTATTTAAATCCTCGGGTAAACCGTTAACAATAGGTACACCCAAATTCTTTTCGGGCGACTGAAAATAAGGACGGCCATAGGCTCTGCATAAGTAGAAGTACATGGTTCCCCGCAAATAATAAGCTTCACCGATGCGTTGATCAACTTCCGGATTTTCTCCTTCCTCGACAAGCTTCATCAAATCACTTGCCTGAGAAATTACTTTATAGCTATTATTCCAAAAGGTATTTAAGCGATAGTTCGATGGAGTATGCTGGTAAGAGATAAACGTATAAAATGCATCCGTCGATGATCCGCGGATCATCATATTATCTCCGGCATACTCTCCTACCCGATGCATTACATCCGACCAGCCTTTAAGCTGAGCATAACACCCATTTAAAAGGATATCAAGAGAAGCTTCTTTGTCTTCGGTAATTTTATCAGCCGAATATTTATCGTATGGCAACCGTTCAATGTCGCACGCTGTAAATGAGCATGCAGCTGCTAATGCTATTGTTAGTATCTTTTTCATCTTTTCTTACAATCAAAATGTTACATTAAGGCCAAACATAAACTTACGGGTAGACGGATAAACAGCCGTCGTAACCCCTGTGATCTTTCCGTTTGCGGGTGGAATCTCAGGATCAACTCCAGAGTAATCTGTAAGCGTAAATAAATTCTCTCCCGAAGCGAAAATTCTTAAATTTGAAATATAGAACTGAGGTAAAGCCAGATTGTAACCAATCGTAAGGTTACGCAATTTTAGATAAGACCCATCTTCAAGGAAACGGGAAGAAGCCTTGTTTGAGTTTGTTCCGTTATTGTAAATACCTTGCGGGTGTGTAGCTACATCTCCTGGTTTTTCCCAACGACTCCAGCCATCCTGAAGCTTCATTTGGTTACGATCGGTGTATGTACCGTCAGAATCATATTCAGCACGTGCATAGTTATATATTTTACCACCTACCGAATAACCAAATACTGCTGACAGATCGACATTCTTCCATGAAAGATTTGTAGAAAATCCACCAAAGAAATCAGGCGTATAACGATCAATGGCAATCTGATTCTTTGATGCATCACCGTAACTGAATGTTTTCACTCTGGCACCGCTCTCATCTGTTTTAAACCACTGCGCTTTTCCTGTTTCAGTATCTACTCCGGCCCACTCGGTAAGATACCAGGTATCAACATCCAAACCCGGCTTTAAAAGCTTTGATGCAGAGCCTGCAATACCAGAACCATCACTAACAATGATTTCCGACTTTTCTCCATACAATTCGGTTACTTTGTTCTTGTTCAAACCAATGTTTGCATCGATAGTCCAATTCCAGTCTTTCGATTTAATAATATCGGCACCAAGAGATAGTTCAAATCCATTGTTTTCAACACAGCCAACATTACGCCAGATGCTGGTTACACCAATAATACCTGGTAACGGAACCTGATAAAGCAATCCGGAAGTATTTTTGTTGTAGTAATCCAAAGTAACCCTGAAACGGTTAAAGAACGAAGCATCCACTCCAATACCTGTAGTATAAGTCTTTTCCCAGGTAAGATCGTCGTTCTTCACCTGATTTAAAATAGCACCAGGCATTTCGTTGTAGCTTTCGCTTAAACTATAAAGGGCATATTGAGGATACAAAGAACTTGGGCGGTTACCCACAGAACCATAGCTGGCGCGTAGTTTTAAATTATCAACCCAATCGGCCGTAAAGAAATCTTCCTTGTGAATATTCCAACCACCACTGATTGAGAAAAAATTACCATATTTTGCGTTATCACCGAAGTTCGATGCACCGTCGCGTCTGAAAGAGAACTGAGCAAGATACTTATTATCGTATGCGTAATTTGCATTAAAAATCATTGACTGAACAGCCCATTCATTTCTGCTGCTACTTACCTGTTCTGGAACTGCAGCTACATCGGATACTAAAAATCCGGGAGCAAAACCTGTAGCAGAAGCATTATTGGCACGTGCCGTATAGGTATTCCATTCGTAAGCAGCCAGCGCATTCACAGCATGTTTTCCGAACGTCTTATTAAAACGCAGTAACTGGTTGGAATATACGCGGTACATATTACTTGAATAATCCGAAATACGTCCGTTAACCGATTCGCCTGCCGACGAGCGGGGGTCGGTATATGAAGTATAAAAATAGTTTTCGTATTTGTAGTTATTTACAGACGAAAAGGTAAGATAATCGGTAAACTTGATATCAAAATCGAGATTACCCATAAACTCGTACGTTGTATAGTCTGTGAAGTTCCATTGTAAATCGTACAGATAATTGCTCCCTGTTGTATTTACCCAGGTAGGATTAGGTGAATTTCCAACCAACGTACCATCTTCTTTATAAGGGCTATCCCAGGGCATATTGGAGTACATGGCACTCACTGAATGTTGCTGGTCGTGTACATCCTTACGTGAAGCACTGACTTGTGGGCGAAGATTAAACCAGCTTGCAGGCTTGTAATCTACATTGAAACGAAAATTATAACGGGTATAATCGTATCCTTTAACAGCCCCATTTTCGTCGTAAACGCCAACTGATGTGTATGTTTTCAGATTTTCGTTACCTCCGGCAACCGACACATTGTAATCCTGTGCAAAACCTAACTGGGTTGCTTTATCCCACCAGTCATAGTTACTGTTAGCAAGTTCTGTATTCCAACGGCCAAACGAAATTTGTTCCTGGTTGCTGAATGATTTGTACAAGTCGTACAGTTCTGATCCGTTCATCACTTCCAGATTTCCTCTATTCAGTTCTGTAATACCTAATTTAGCTGACACATTGATCGTTGCTTTTCCGGTTTTACCTTTCTTTGTTGTAACCATGATTACCCCGTTTGCTCCTTGCGAACCATAGATGGCTGTAGAAGCAGCGTCTTTTAAAATAGACATGCTTTCGATATCCGAAGGATTCAGGGATCCCGCGCCATCGCCCACAATAACTCCGTCGATTACCCATAAAGGATCTGTGCTACCGTTCACGGTAGATTTTCCACGAATTACAATAGCACCAACGTCGCCCGGACGACCCGAACCGGAGTTTACATACACCCCCGGCGCTTTACCGCTCAACATATTTTCTACAGTTGGCGTGGTAACATCCATAAGTTTATCTTTACCAACCACCTGCATGGCACCGGTAAGACTCTCTTTCTTCTGTACACCATAACCAACTACAACAACCTCTCCCAAAGCTTGTGTATCTTCCTTGATGCTAATTGTCATCTTTTTGCCCGGAGTAGGTTTTATGATAGTCCTGAGGTATCCAATATAGGATACCTCAAGAGTGGCATTCGCCGGAACATCCAATGAAAAGTTCCCGTCGAAATCGGTACTTGTTCCATTGGCTGTTCCCACTACAAGTACATTGGCACCTATAACCGGCTCTCCGGTAGTTGCATCAACGACTGTACCTGTAATTTTAGCGGCCTGTTGTGTGATTTGTTTTTCTGCTACAGTATTATTTCCAGTATTCTGTGGCTTGAAAATAATAATACGATTGTTCTTTAGTTCAAATTTAGCGTTTTGATTCTTTAAGGCGTTTATAAGAATCTCTTCAATCGACTTATTTTCCATATTTAGCGTTACACGCTCATTCAAGTCGATGTCGTTATTCCTGATAAGGAAGGAGTAATCGGACTTTGATTCGATTAAATCGAACAATTCCCGTAATGTAGAGCTATTAAGCTTTACTGTAATGGTTGACGTTTGGAGCTCCGAAGCATATGTTTGCAGAGGTTGCATAGGCAACATAAACAGCAAACAGGAAGCTAGAAGCATTTTCCCATTCTTCTTAATAAATTTAATTTTCATTCTTGTTTTAGATTTAATAATGCAAATTCAAAAATAATCAGTCATTGTAATCAAATAAATCGTTCCAAATAATAAATAGAGTTTTTGTCTAGTACTTCATAATCCTGTATTTTAAGTTAACAACTATTTCATGCGATCGTATATAATAAGATTCGAATCTTTTCTTGACCAGGTATATTTCTTGTCTATATCTACCTCTTGTAGTATTTCTTCAAGAGAATAATGGTTATCGAAGCTGCCGGTAAATATTTCGTTCTTCAATGTTGTACTCTTTATCTGAATCCTCACATTAAATTTTCGTTCCAATTGTTTCGACATTTCCACGAAACTTGCTTCATGAAAAGAAAGACTACCTCCTACCCAAGCTAATGCATCCGATGTATCTACTTCAGTAAGATCCATCTTTGCCGATGATTTATTGTATGAAACCATTTGGTTCGGTTTCATAACCACATTGGGAAGCGAAGATGTTTTTTCATTGAAATGAACATCAACTTTACCTTGCGCCAGGCAAACATCTACTGTTTCTTCGTTTCGGTAAGCCTTTACATTAAACCGGGTTCCCAGTACCTTTATATCGAGTGCTTCAGATTTAACTACAAAAGGTTTCAGTGAGTCGTGAGCAACTTCGAAATAGGCTTCTCCATCGAGGTAAACCTCACGAACTTTTTTATCAAATGACTTATTGTATTTCAATGATGAACCCGAATTAATCCACACTACTGTTTTATCCGGCAGAATAACTTTCGTCTGTGCTCCATAAGGTGTGACTGTCTCGAACCAGGCTATATTATCCTGTTTGGCAGATGATTGTTTTCCTACATAAAAAAATGTAACACTAAGTGAAAGAAGTAGTAATAACGTGGCCGCGAATTTCACCAAAGTACCTCTTGTTAACGACCGGCTTTTACCTGATTGTATAGATAAACTAAGTACCGGTGCAAACTTATTTGCAAAGTTTTCGCGCATATCCGACATAAAAGCCGGGACATGAGCAGTTGCCCACCATTCGGCCATTTCAGAAAACACTACCTTGTGTGATGTATCTTCTTCCAGCCACCGAAGCAATTCCGTTTTTTCTTCCTCCGAAAGTCTTCCGGAGAAATAATCAAACAACTTGTCTTCTATATTTTCGTCATTCATTTTCATCTGAACTTACTTACTCTTTTTATTTTTAAACAAAGAAACATCGACCAATCAATAAAGCATTTTTGCTTCTTTATAATTAGATACAGCAATAGATTACATTCCGTTTAAACGAAATGCATTTATTTTCATCTTTTTTTAAAAAAGAGAATAATTTCAGTAAATAAACGAGAAGAATGATAAGGTAAAATGACGAAGTTGTTCTTTTAGCTTTGAGAGAGCTATTTTGACCTGACCTCTTACCGTACTGGGGCTTATCTGATTAAGAGAGGCTATTTCTTCGTATGAAAGATTAAGATAGAGGTATTGTTCAAAAATCTCACGGCACTTTGCAGGAAGCTTCTGAATAGCGAGATTCACTGTATCTTCAAATTCTTTGTTTTCCAAAAATGCCAGCGGATGCTCGTCCGAAATAATTTGTTGTTTCTGGAACTCCAGTAAATTATCTTCTACATCGGACAAGGATACCTCCTCCAACTGCTTTTTCTTTAAATGATTGAGGCTTCTGTTTTGAACTGAACGAATCAGATAGGCAGAGCAAGGAAAAGTTAAGGTGGCTCTGTTTTCCCACACTCGCAAAAAAACATCATTCACTATTTCCTGTGCAACTTCCGGTATAAAAACATACTTTGTGGCAACTGTACAAAGATAGACGTAATAGGCGTTATAAAGTTCTTCAAAAGCCTTTACATCTCCTTTATTTATACGTTGAATTACTTCTTCACTCAATATTAGCACGGATTTAGATTATAGTTCTGACGGATAAAATAACACTTTGCAAACATAGCGAATAATTTCGAAGACCAAAAGACAATCTACATCTCTTAAATCTTGTTAACGCTTCCGCATAGTAATAATGAGCATAAGTTATCGGAACACCTACGCTCCGAAAGCAACCATCATTTAACTCAAATTAATAGAATAAATTCATGTATATTATTGATATTTCGGCTGTTAATTCATCTTCGTTTGTTATATTTGCAGATAACAGTAATACAATCTATTATGGAAGGAAAAAAGAAACTAACAACAGAAGCCGGAGCTCCGGTTGGCGACAACCAGAATATTCAGACTGCGGGGCCGCATGGTCCTGCTCTATTGCAGAATGCCTGGCTGGTGGAAAAGCTTGCCCATTTTAACAGGGAACGTATTCCGGAAAGAGTAGTGCATGCCAAAGGTTCGGGAGCTTTTGGCACATTGAAAATCACGCATGATATTACGATGTATACCAAAGCTGCAATCTTCTCAAAGATCAGTAAAAAAACAGACCTGTTTATTCGTTTTTCTACTGTTGCCGGCGAACGTGGTGCTGCCGATACAGAAAGGGATGTTAGAGGTTTTGCCATTAAGTTTTATACAGAGGAAGGTAACTGGGACCTTGTTGGTAACAATACTCCGGTATTCTTTATACGCGATCCGCTTAAATTCCCCGATTTTATACATACGCAGAAGCGTGATCCTAAAACAAATCTGCGCAGTAATACGGCTGCCTGGGATTTCTGGAGCTTATCTCCTGAATCGCTTCATCAGGTAATGATACTTATGAGTGACCGTGGAATTCCACAAAACCTGCGTCAGATGCATGGATTCGGTAGTCACACGTTTAGTTTTATCAATGATGCTAACAAGCGTTTTTGGGTGAAGTTCCACTTCAAATCTATGCAGGGAATAGCCAATTTCACCAACGAGGAAGCTGCAAAGATTGTTGCTGACGATCGGGAATATTCTCAACGTGACTTATATAACAACATCGCTGCAGGCAATTTCCCGCAGTGGAAAATGTGCATTCAAATAATGCCAGAAGCCGAAGCTGCAACCTGCGGCTTCAATCCGTTCGATTTAACCAAAGTATGGAGTCAGAAAGTTTATCCGCTTATTGAAGTGGGCATTTTGGAGCTGAATAAAAATCCGGAAAATTACTTTGCCACCGTTGAACAGGCAGCCTTTAATCCCGCCAACGTGGTTCCGGGCATTGGCTATTCTCCCGATAAAATGTTGCAAGGGCGTTTGTTTGCGTATGGAGATGCCGCCAGATATCGTTTAGGGATAAATCATGGTAGCTTGCCGGTAAATGCTCCCCGTTGCCCATTCCTCAACTATCACCACGATGGAACTATGCGCACTGGCGATAACGGACGGGGAACTGTAAATTACGAACCAAATAGCTTTGATGGTCCTGTTGAAAATAAGGAATATCTTGAACCGGCATTGGCACTTCAGGGAGATGCTAACACTTACAATCACCGGGAAGACAAAGACTATTATACTCAACCCGGGAATTTATATCGTCTGGTTCCGGATGATGAAAAAGAGCGTATTCACGGAAATGTAGCTGCTGCAATGGAAGGTGTTCCCCATTTCATCAAGATTCGCGCTATCGCCCGCTTCTATCAGGCCGACGAGAATTGCGGAAAGGGTATTGCAACCAAAGCAGGCATCGACCTTGCGGATGTTCTTGCCGAAGTAGAACGTCAAAAAACAGAATAAAAATGCACTTGTTTTAGAATAAGAAAAGGATGCTTTGAATACAAGGTATCCTTTTTTTGCGTCAACGTCCTCCCTGTTTGTAAAATAAATGTTTAGTCACTTAGCTATCAAATATACTAAATTGTTTATTACCATATCTATAAGTCAAAAAAAACAGTTACACTAAACTTAATTATAAAATAATTTATATACATTTGTGAGTCATGTTGATACACAGTGTGGAATGTGTGTGTTGTTGCTTATTAACCAAATAAAATCAACTTTAATGCATGATAGTTATGAAAAAAATTATTCTGTTTCTGTGTATGATTGTGCTGGCTTCTCTTAACGCCAATGCACAAGGATGGGTTAAAAAGATTGGGAGTAAAGCTAAAGAGACGATCGAACGCAAAAGTATTGAGGAGGTTGAAGAACAAACAGAGAAAACCTTTGATAAAAGCGTAGATAAAGTAGAAAAGTCTGTAACCAATGAAAACGCAGACGAGACAGAGGCTTCTGATGACTCTAACGAAACCGGTTCCAAACCTCAAAACAAAAAAGCTCAGCAAAGCTGGAACAAATTTGATTTTGTGGCAGGAAACGAAATTATCTTCGACGACAATCTGACAACCGAAAAAAACGGAGAATTTCCATCCCGCTGGGATCTTAAAGAAGGTGGAGCTGAAATTACTCAGCTAGACGGAGCCAAAGCAATCTCTATTATTGGGTACACCTATATCACTCCACTATTCAAAGATAATAGCGGTTATCTGCCAGATGATTTCACTGTAGAATTTGATTACTACACTGCAGCCGAAAAGGATGGAGAGCTTTCTGTTTTACTCTACGATAAAGAATCTGATCCCAATAAAATTTTTGAGGTCAGATGGTGGTCTCGCAATGCAAACAATAGTTTTCCATTTAACTGGATTGCCACGAACGATGTATACCGTAGTGGAGAAGATACAGCCGACAACAGTGAAGGATGGCACCGCTTTTCTCTCTCTTTCAATAAAAGGGCACTCAAGGCTTACATCGACGATAAAAGAATTATTAATATACCAAACGTAGGTAAAAAGCCAGGAAAGCTGGATATATGGGGAAATGGAGATGATACTTTTATTAAAAACTTCCGCATAGCCAAAGGAGCTGTTCCCTTGTATGACAAATTCCTATCCGATGGCAAAATTATTACTTATGGCATTACATTTGATACAGGAAAAGCAACCTTGAAGCCTCAGTCTATGGGAACCATAAACGAGATTTACAAGATTATGACTGATCATCCTGAGTTAAAATTCTCGGTAGAAGGTCATACAGACAACACAGGGAATCAAGCTTCAAACCAAACACTTTCTGAAAGCAGAGCCCTGGCTGTTATGGATAAACTATCAGAAATGGGTATCAGCAAAAGCCGTCTTGCAACTAAAGGTCATGGACAAAATGCGCCGGTTAGTGATAACAATTCGGACGAAGGACGGGCAAAAAACAGACGGGTTGAGTTTGTGAAATTCTAATTGAAATGAAAGGTATAACATATACATGAAAATAAATTGGGAATCTGTTTGAACTAATGCCTTTAATATGCTAATTTTGCAGACGTAAACCTATTCTCAATACAGAAAAAGTCCATTATAGCGATATAACGGGCTTTTTTTATTCAACACCACGGACTTTAAGCGTAAAGCAAAAGGCGTTGTGAAATCGGACATAATAATAAATAAATAGAGAATTTATGCATCAGGAAACAGATATTCTTGAAGTTTCGGATTTGTTGTTAGACCTGGCTATTACGTTAATGGCTTCGGGGGCTCACACATCCCGCGTGGTCAGGAACGTTGCACGAGCTGCCGAATCTTTTGGATACAGCACAGATCTGACCGTTTTTCAGATGAGTGTTTTAATGACCCTGACTCGTCTTAACGACAGTAATGTAAGACATACCGCAATTCGCAAAATCAAGCCCATGGCTCTTAATTTCAGGACCATCTCAAATCTGAGTGCTCTTACCTGGAGTGCCTACGACAATAAGTTACCGCTGGAAGAACTCAAGGAAGAGTTTAACGATATTCTAAATACGCCGCGAATGTCGCGTTGGCTGGTATTGTTTCTTGTAGCTTGTGCAAATGCTGCATTCTGCCGGTTGTTTATGGGCGATATATATGCCATGCTATTTGTATTTGCCGGTACCCTTGTTGCATTCTTTATGCGCCAGGAGATGTTGCATCGTCATATTAATCACTTTGTGGTATTTATAACCTGTGCCTTTGTTTCGTCGATGATTGCCGGAATTAGCTACAAACTTAATATTGGAACTACGCCGGATGTGGCTCTGGCAACCAGTGTTTTATTTCTGATTCCAGGGGTACCCATGATAAATTCGATAATCGATATTCTGGAAGGGCATGTTCTTGCCGGTACTTCGAGACTTATTAATGCAACAAATCTGATTATTTGCATTGCATTGGGCTTATTTATCACATTGCAATTATTAGGAGTAGACCAACTATGAATATCGAACTATCACAAATCATCCAGGACGGAGTCTTTGCAGCAATAGCCTCCATGGGATTCGCAGTTATCTCCAATCCTCCAAAGAAAGCTGTTTCTGTATCCATTGTTCTTGCCTGCATAGGACATGGATTTCGTTTTTATCTGCTTCATTACACGTCGCTCGACCTGGCCACGGCAACCTTGTTTGCTGCATTTACCATCGGAATGCTCAGCATCTTTTTTGCCAAGATTATTCATTGTCCGGCCGAAGTGTTTTCATTTCCTTCGCTTCTCCCAATGATCCCGGGTATGTTTGCTTATAAGATGATTCTTTCGCTGATAAAGTTTCTGCATACCAACGACACTCTATTGCAACAGAGTCTGATTGTTGAAATATTTAAGAACGGACTTACAGTTGTGTTCGTAATGTTTGCGCTGGTTATTGGCGTTTCCGTTCCGCTATTCGTATTTCACAAGCAATCATTTATGATGACTCGCTTGATTAATCCAATACGAAAATTTAAGAAGTAAAGGGATTGTTCTATTGAAGCAATGTTGATAGTTCTCGCAGATTGGCTGCAATGTAAGTGGCTCCGGCTTTGCGAAGTTCAGCTTCGTCGCCAAAACCGTAAAGGACTCCTATAGAATCGATGCCATTGTTTTCTGCCCCGATAATATCATGCTTGCGATCTCCAATCATTACAACTGCCGATAAATCGTCAACATGATTTGCGCTCAGTACGTAACTGATTACGTCGGTTTTGGTAGACCTACTACCATCCATTGTGCTTCCTCCAATAAAAGTGAAGTAAGAATCGAGACCAAAATAGGCAAGAATTTGCTTTGCAAATGGTTCGGGTTTCGAAGTAGCTAATAACAGCTGCCTGTCCTTTGCTACCTGATCGATCAGAAATTGGGGCATTCCTTCGTACACTTTGTTTTCGAAAAGACCTTTGGTCGAAAAGTATTCTCTGTATTTTTTCAGGGCAGTTTCTGCCTGCTCGTCGGTAAAATGATAGAATTCTTTAAATGATTCTTTTAACGGGGGACCAATAAACGGGCGCAGTGTGTTTAAATCGGTTACCGTTATTCCAAAATTCTCTAACGCATATTGCACAGAACGGGTAATCCCTTCCATTGAATCTGTTACCGTACCATCAAGATCAAGCAGTAAATATTTGTATTTTTTATTCATTATATATTTCTAATCGTTAGTTCAACTAAAATCGAATTGTCGCAATGTACTGAAAACTTGTTTAATGGTTCGTTCAATATTTGTAACAGCAAAAGTTGGTTCCATGGATTGTTCGAGCAAAACCGGACCGGGAGAAATAGCAAATACCCCGGCAAAACCAGCATCGTTAAGCACATCTATATCCTCAATACTTCCTGCAATGGCAATAACAGGAATGCCTTTTCTGCTTGCTACATCCAATATTCCCTTGGGAACTTTTCCCATAAGCGTTTGTCTGTCCAAACGCCCTTCGCCGGTAATAATCAAGTCTGCCTGTTCTATTATCTGCTCGAAATCCAGCGAATCAAGTAAAAGTTTGATTCCGGGAGTTAGCTCAGCATGCAGAAAAGCAAGTAAGCCCCCTCCCATTCCACCAGCAGCACCAGCTCCGGGAACGTTGGCTATATCAATACCCAGCTCCTTCTTGATAACTCCGGCCAGCGAACGTAGACCGCTATCAAGCTGTTCAATCATCCCGTCGGTTGCCCCTTTTTGAGGTCCATACACATAAGCAGCACCATTCATTCCGTAAAAGGGATTGTCCACATCACAAGCCACAGTAAAACGAGCCTCCCTAATTGCAGGATGTGCTAAAGCCAAATCAATAGAATTAATCTCACTCAAAACCTGCCCTCCATAGCCAACAGACAAACCATTTGCATTAAGAAACCGATAGCCCAACGCCTGCAACATTCCTACACCGCCATCGTTGGTAGCACTCCCGCCTATACCTATAATAAAGTTCCGGCAGCCCCGGTTCAGCGCATCCCGAATCAGCTCTCCGGTGCCAAAAGTCGAAGTCAGCATAGGATTCCGTCTATCTTGCAACACCAAAGGCAGACCACTTGCCTGAGCCATTTCTATTAAAGCGGTTTGCCCGTCTCCCGAAATACCATACCGGCATTCAATTAAATTCATCAGCGGATCATGCACCCGAACAGTAATATATGCTCCTTTCCATGCCGAGACCAAAACATCGAGCATTCCTTCGCCCCCGTCGGCTACAGCAACCTTAACAAGCTGACAAGTTGGATAAACACTCCACACTCCTTCTTCCACCGCATTGTTTACGTCGGAAGACGAAAGGCATCCTTTAAAAGAATCAACAGCAATTACTATTTTTTTCATGAACTCAGAATTCGGTTGTGTATTCTTCTCACTCAAAGCCACAAAGATACTGATTACCTACTAATAACCCTATTCCTTAAATGCAACAACGAGGTAAGAATATAATTTATTTACTATTTTTACTGCCATTAAAACGAATAAGCTTTTAACTTTGCCCTGTACGAACTATTAAAACTGGTTATGGAAAAACAACTCATCGAATTAGCGAACAGAATCAGAGCGATCGCGCAAAATGGACTTGTCTATTCTTTGAATGAATATGATACGGAACGATACGAAGAACTTTTGGAACTTAGCAGCAAAATAACGTCTTTGGTATCCGGCCATAATTTGTCGGAAATTAAAGAATGTTTTTCTATCGAAAAAGAGTACGTTACACCTAAAGTCGACATACGTGCGGTTGTTTTTAATGCCAATGATGAAATTCTAATGGTGAAAGAAAAAGCGGATGGATGTTGGTCTTTGCCTGGAGGATGGGCAGATGTGGGATTCTCTCCCAAAGAAATTGCAATAAAAGAGGTAAAAGAAGAGACGGGATTGGATGTTGTTCCAATCAAATTATTAGCCGTTTTAGATCAGAAAAGCCATAATCATCCCCCGGCATTACATTATGCATATAAAATCTTTATTCTATGTGAAATATCCGGAGGAGAACTATCTACCGCGTTCGATATTTTAGATTGCAACTTCTACCCTCAGGATAATCTTCCCCCATTGTCGTTAAGTCGTGTTTTAAAAAGTCAGATAGATTTAATGTACCAATACAAAAATGACAATGGAAAGGAAGTCATACTAGATTAATACTACTTTGCTCTTTCATTCCCGTAATTTTGAAAGATCAAAATTACGGGAATGAAAGAGCAAAGTTATAAGGAAGTTTTAGCAATGTTATTTTTCAAAGAATTATTACTATAATTGCAAGACCATTTACTTTCCTTTCGTTTTTGGTTTACATTTAAATAAAGCATCCTATGAGAGATCTAACAAGAGTCCTGTTAGCTAAAAGATTTATTCTTATTCTTTTGATTGCTTCCAATGCATCATTGGCGTCTTTCGCACAAACGATCCTAGACAGAGATCCCGTCATAGAACAAGCCGTAAAGGAAGTTTCAGTACCGAAAATGCATAAATTGATTGAAGACCTCGTAAGTTTTCACAACAGAAACAACCTGAGCAGTATGAATGAAAAAGAGAAAGGCATCGGAGCTTCCGCCGAATATCTATACAACAAGGTTGCCTCATTTATTCCTTCATCTCAAGGACGCTTAGGCGTAGAAAAAGTATTTTACACCACAGGAGGAATTAATACCCGCATGGGAAGGGAAGTCAATTTGTGTAATGTAGTTGCAACGATTAAGGGTAGCAATGCAACGGACAACAGAGTTATTGCCTTATTAGCACACTACGATAGCCGTAGTTTAGAGGGTAACGATTCAACGGAATATGCTCCCGGTGCAAACGACAACGGCAGTGGCGTAGCATGCCTTATGGAAATGACCCGTTTGATGTCTCGTATCGATCTGCCTGTAACAATTAAAATAATGTTCCTTTCCGGAGAAGAACACGGGTTGCTTGGTGCAGGGCATATGGCCGAAATCGCTCAAAAGGAAAAATGGAATCTGATTGCCGTCATCAATAACGACATGATCGGGAATTCCAATGCCAGTGAAACCAATACCCATTCCAACAATATGGTTCGCGTTTTTTCCGAAAACACACCAATTAGTGAGAATGAAGAGTTACGCAAAATCCGGATCTTTAACTCTTCAGAAAACGACAGTCCGTCAAGACAGCTTGCCCGGTATATAAAAGAGGTGGGCGAAAGATATGTGGATAACATGACAGTAAAGCTTATTTACCGGAACGACCGTTTTGGTCGTGGAGGAGATCACACTCCATTCTGCCGTAAAGGCTATACAGCCGTTCGTGTTTGCGAGATGAATGAAAATTACTACCGTACACATCAAAAAACAGAAGAGAAAAACGGTATCCGATATGGAGATGAAATCTGGGCTATTGATTTTGAATATGTACGAAAAAATACAGGAATCAACCTGGCCGTTGCAACCAACCTGGCTTTAGCGCCCGATGTACCTGTTAACGTGAAAATAGACGTATCAGGCCTGACGAACTATACTGAATTATCATGGGAAGCTCCCCAAAAAGGGAAAGTGCCGGCAGCTTATTACGTATTAATGCGAGAAACCGATCAGTCCGGCTGGCAAAAGAAAATACTTGTTCATGGCACTAACATCCGCCTGCCTTACAGTAAAGATAATTATTTCTTTGCCGTACAGAGCGTCGATGAAAACGCCCACGAGAGTCTGCCTGTTTTTGCGGTCGGATCTTTTTGAGCAGTATCCGGCTATTAAAAGAAGCATACAATATAGTCCGGGATATGTTTGTGCGGGGCGAACAAACAAAAAGAGCAACTTTCATTTCTGAAAGTTGCTCTTAAAATGGTGAACTGCCTGGGGCTCGAACCCAGGACCCCATCCTTAAAAGGGATGTGCTCTACCTGCTGAGCTAGCAATTCATCCTGTGCATACTACCGTATTGCGAGTGCAAAGATAAAGCCTACATTTTTATTGTGCAAGTTTTCCTTCCATTTTTATTTTGTTATCTTTGCACGCATACTCAAATACATACTAATAAACATACGTATTATCTATGGCAGACGATAAAAAAATTATTTTCTCAATGGTAGGTCTAACCAAGACCTTTCCGCCTCAGAAACAGGTATTAAAGAACATTTATTTGTCATTTTTCTATGGCGCCAAGATCGGAATTATTGGTTTAAACGGTTCCGGAAAATCAACCTTAATGAAAATTATCGCCGGTATCGAAAAAGAATATCAAGGCGAAGTTGTTTTCTCTCCAGGCTATTCAGTTGGTTATCTTGAGCAAGATCCTAAGCTGGAAAGCGGCAAAACTGTAAAGGAAATCGTACAGGAAGGTGTGCAGGATATTGTTGATACCCTAAAAGAATACGAAGAAGTAAACGAAAAATTCGGCGATCCCGAGATATTGGATGATCCAGACAAGATGGATGCCCTTATTAACAGACAGGCAGAATTACAAGATAAAATCGATGCCACGGATGCATGGAACCTGGACAGCCGTTTGGAACGCGCCATGGATGCATTGCGTTGTCCGCCGGAAGATCAGGTTGTAGATACATTATCCGGAGGTGAACGCCGCCGTGTGGCTCTTTGCCGATTGTTACTTCAACAACCGGATGTATTGTTACTGGATGAGCCTACCAACCACTTGGATGCAGAATCTATCGACTGGTTGGAACAACACTTGCAACAATATTCGGGTACTGTTATTTGCGTTACTCACGACCGCTACTTCCTTGATCATGTGGCCGGATGGATTTTAGAACTCGATCGTGGCGAAGGTATTCCATGGAAAGGAAATTACTCTTCGTGGTTGGATCAGAAGACCAAAAAGATGGCTATGGAAGAAAAGCAGGTTAGTAAGCGCAGAAAGACTTTGGAACGCGAACTTGAATGGGCAACAATGGCTCCTAAAGCCCGTCAGGCAAAAGGTAAGGCTCGTCTGAATTCGTACGAAAAGTTATTGAATGAAGACCAGAAAGAACGCGAGGAAAAGTTGGAAATCTTTATTCCTAACGGACCCCGTTTGGGAAACAAAGTAATAGAAGCTCAGCATGTTGCAAAAGCATTTGGAGACAAGCTATTGTTTGATGATCTAAACTTCATGCTCCCTCCCAACGGCATTGTTGGTATTATTGGTCCAAATGGTGCTGGTAAGACCACCTTGTTTAAGATGATTATGGGTATGGAGACTGTGGACAAGGGTACTTTTGAAGTAGGTGAAACCGTTAAGATTGGCTATGCCGACCAGACTCACAAGGATATAGACCCGACTAAAACCGTATTTCAGGTTGTATGCGGTGGTCAGGAATACATTCGTGTAGGAGGAAAAGAAATTAATGCCAGAGCCTATCTGTCCCGATTCAATTTTGCCGGAGGAGATCAGGAAAAGCTTTGCGGGATACTGTCTGGTGGAGAACGTAACCGCCTGCACCTTGCAATTACATTAAAAGCCGAAGCCAATGTGTTGCTGCTCGATGAGCCTACCAACGATATCGACGTAAATACGCTCCGGGCACTTGAAGAAGGTCTCGAAAGTTTTGCAGGTTGCGCCGTTGTTATCTCGCACGACCGCTGGTTCCTTGACCGTATTTGTACGCACATTCTTTCGTTCGAGGGGAATTCCGACGTTGTTTACTACGAAGGTTCTTATTCTGAATATGAAGAATACAAACGGAAGCAGTTGGGTGATGTAGAGCCTAAACGTGTACGTTACCGTAAACTGATTGTGGATTAATTACTTTAAACAATACAGACCATGAAAAAATCTTTTCTTTCATTCGCAGCTGTTTTATGTGCACTTCTTTGTCTTTCTTCGATGGATGCAAAGGCTCAGACCGTAAAACTGTTTAACGGCAAGAATCTTTCTAACTGGAATTTATTTGTCGACAAAGGGGGCGCAAGCGCTCAGGAAGTATTTACTGTTAAAGAAGGTACCATCCATGTAAAAGGTACTCCTTTTGGATATATGTACACAAAGGAGAAATACAGCAACTTTATCCTGAATGTGGAATGGTGTTATCCGGAAGAATTAAGTAACAGTGGTATTTTCCTTTTTATACAAGATGGCGAGAAACTTTGGCCCAATGCCATTGAATGTCAGCTTCATGCAGGCGATGCCGGCGATTTTGTATTGCTCGGAGGCAGCGATTTGTTCGAGTTTATGAGCCGCCCCGGAACGATCCGTCCGGCATTTCCGGTTGTTAAGAAGACCAATGCTTCCAGCGAGAATCCTGTTGGAGAATGGAATAGAGCAAAAATTTACTGCAAGGATGGTAAAATCACTGTGTTCATTAACGGTGTTTATCAAAACTCAGGAACGCGTTCTATGCACAAAACAGGCTACATAGGTTTGCAAAGTGAAGGAAAAGATATTCAGTTCCGCAATGTAACAGTTACACCGTTATAATTCGGAACAGACAATAAAAATAATCGCCGCTGCGCTTCGGACTATCCTTGCACAGCGGCGATTTTTATTTATAATACTTAGGCTTTAATAAACTCGATACACATGCGCGAGTTGTGATATGGACACTTCCAGAAACCCGCCTTATCTTCGGCAAGATTTGGTTTACCCTCTTTAATACTCCAGAACCACTCCCCATGCATCCGGTCGATCAGATTATCTGAGATAAACTTCCATGAAGCAGCAGCCTTATCCAGATAGCCTTCATTCCCCGACAGTTTCCATGTGTACATGAATCCAACAGCCGCCTCTGCCTGAGGCCACCAGTGACGGTCGGTATCTGTATGACCTTTACGGGAGTCCGTTTCGTACCAGATACTCCCATCCGGCTGCAGACCTTCGCGTACCGTAGTATCGGCAAGATGCATCGATATACATTTAATCCGTTCCGTCAGCGCCTCATTACCCAGTACATCTGCAGCTTCGTACAATAACCAGGAAGCTTCGATATCATGTCCGTATGAATCAATAAAACCTTTACGTTTCCAGTTTTCATCAAAGAACAATACCATGTGACCAGTTTCGGGTGCAACAATATGATTGGCAAAGAGGAGAATCAATCCCTCGAGAGCCTTTTTAAGCCGGTCGTCTTTCCACACACGATACAGATTAGTATATGCTTCAAGAATATGCAGGTGCGTATTCATTGTTTTTTTCTCATTATCGTCCTTCTCACTCAAACGAAGATCTTCCAACAATTGCCAGTCTCGGCTATAAGCCTCGAAATAACCTCCCTTTTCAGGATCAAAACTATGCAGCTCTATGAATCGAAACAACTCTTTAGCACGTTCCAAAGCTTCTTCGTTTCCTGAAGCCATGTAATATTCTGTGAGGGCATAGATAAAGAACGCCTGCGAATAAATCTGTTTTTTAGTATCGGCAGGTGTCCCGTCGGCATGTATCAACCAGTAAGTTCCGCCCATTTCTTTATCAAAAAAATGATTCCATGCATACAAATAAGCACGTTCGGCCATTTGCAAGTAAGCTGAATCCGGTTGTACCCTGTACGCTGCGGAAAATGTCCAAAGAATACGGGCATTCAGAATACCACCTTTATCTGCATCAACAATCAGTTTATCTGTTCCATCAATCTGTCCGTAAAATCCTCCATGCTCCACATCAACCATACGTCCCATCCAGAAAGGCAGTATTCCATGAATAAGTTCGGCCCTCATCTCCTCTTGTAATTGTTTCAGTATACTCATCTTTTCCGTATATATATTCATTAGCACATTCACTTTACCACTTCAGTCTGCTTCCCGATAATCTGGTGGATAGAAGTTGTATACTTCTTAATCAGATCGATCGTAGTATCTGTGTCAAACACAGAATTAAGACCTTGTTCTTCCTGAGCCGGGTCACCCATATAATCGTCGCCTACCTGCCAATAAATATGGTCTGCCTGCGGACGGGCATAGCCACCCCAAGCCCAGAAATTGCATCCACCTAAAGAACCGTTACTGTTTACACTCTGCAAAACCCGTTCAAAGATATATTTATAATAGGCATCGCGGCAAGAAGTACTGTCACTTAATTCATATTTATGTGAATCGCGGGGCATACCAAACTCTTCCAATGTAATGGGCTTCTTTAAGGAATCGGCCAAAGCAATATGTTTGTCCATATACGTTCCAGTGTTCCGGATAGCCTGAGGAAGTGTTCCTGCAATATTTGCAGTATCGATCCAGCTCCAGTTTTTTGGCCAAATGTGCATGGTAAGGTAATCAATATTGGGATCCGAATGAACCCTGGCATATAAATCAAAATCTTCCTCGCTCCCAGCCTGGCCTTCCGATCCGGTTGATACAAGATGGTTGGTGTCCAGAGTTTTTATGTGAGAAGCAATCTCCTTTATCCAAGCCGCATAAGCATCTTTATTCCCAGCACCCATAGGACGGGGCTCATTGGCAATTTGCCACGACATAATAGCCGGATCTTCCGTATATTTACGTTTATTGTAAAAATTGGTACGCGACAACACCGTTGTAATATGTTGTTTGAACATTTCCTGGCAACTGTCACACTCAAAATACTGCGACACATAATTGCGAAAGGCATCCCATCCGGCTACAGAGGGAACAGGAACTGGTCCGTATCCACTCCAATTAAGATATTGGGCGTATCCGCCAGACCACTCCCAGGTGTTATGCAAATAAAGGACCGCATGCATGTCTCGTTTAGAAAGCTCGTTCATAAAAAAATCAAGGCCGTCGAACACGGATTGCTCATACTGACCCGGCGACACCTGTAGAGTCGGCATTACTTTCGAGGGAATACCGTTTGGTCCATCTGCACCAACTAATACACGCAAATTATTCACACCTTTCTCTTTCAGAAAATCGAGTTCGCGAACCAGTCGGTCGCGGTCACCAAATGTTCCTTGCGAACCTAGAATCGGTCCATACCAAAAATTGGCTCCAATAAAATAATAAGGTTTACCACCGAGAACAAACTGTCCGTTTTTAACTTTGATATACCTGTCGGCATACGATGAATTTGAAGCAGAATTTCCAGCACAGCTTAAAAGCATTAGCAGGAATAGCAGGTTAACATACACAAGCAAGTGTCGCATAAATTCTATAATGTTTTATTGTATTATTTCAACAATACAAATTTCCACAAAATTGAGCTGGCACACTTTCAGTAATGTGCGAAAATGTTTTAACAATGTTTCATTGCACGAGAAAGTGACGCGTTCTCGTGTTTTTTCCTTTTTTTATCTGAAAAATAGTGTACTTTTACTTTCAATAATCAGTAAATCGATTTTTAATTACTAAGACTATTATGAAAAGATTTCTCTTCCTAGTACTCATTTGTTTTCTCTCGCTTAACATTCCATACAGTACAGTAGCGCTTCAGGAGAACCATAACCTTATTTCCAGGCTATATTCGACCGAACACGGATTGTCCAGCACCAAGGTTTCCTGTATAGTACAGGATAATCGTGGATTTATCTGGATTGGAACCGAAGACGGACTTAACAAATTTGACGGATATCGTTTTACGGTTTATAAAAGAAGCTCTGAACAATCCGGATCGCTTATCGGAAATCATATCACCGCACTATTCACAGACAAAAACGATCGTTTGTGGATCGGTACCATTCAAGGATTACAATATTACGACAGAAAAACCGATAGCTTTGTAAGTGCGGCGCTCAATCAGCCAGATTATATTGTTAAAAACAATCAATGTAATGCTATTTATCAGGATAAAAAGGGAGTCCTTTGGTTTGCCTCTTCCGGTTTAGGTGTATTGCGCTACGACCCCTACTCGTCACAAAGTCTTCTTTTTTCGCCTTCGCATACTCATCCTGATAAATCATTAAGCAGCGGATATATCCGTTCAATTGCCGAAGATTCGGAGGGTAATCTTTGGTTTGGCAGCGAAGACAATGGAATTTCCGTATACAATCCTGCAAAAAACTCATTTACCAATTACAGTGTAGCTACGGGTCATTTACCGTCCAACGCCATCTTTGGCCTTTCCAAACGAAAAAACGGAGATATGCTAATTGCCACTGTGGGTGGCGGTGTTGTTGTTTTCGATAAAAATCAACGCAAATTCCTCATCTATCCGGATGTGTTTAATTCTAAAACATCCAGACATACTTTTTGTGCAATTGAAGATAAGGAAGGACAAATTTGGGCTGGCACCGAAGGGCTTGGTGTTATCCAGTTTAACATAGGGCAACATTCCGTACAACGTCATCCGGTATTCAAGGAATATCTTCAGGAAATAGGTGATTCCAAAATTCATTATTTATACGAAGATAAAAAAGGCGACCTGTGGGTTGGCATGCATTACAAAGGCTTATGTGTTATAAAGAACACTCCTTCAGGTTTTACTACTTACCGCAAAATAAGTAATGAACAAAATTCACTCAGTTACAGCCATGTGATGGGTATTACCACAGACAAAGACAAAAATATATGGATTGCGACCGATGGTGGAGGTTTGAATTTCTACGACCGTGCTGCCAAACGTTTTACCCATTTTTCTTACAATCCCGGTGATCCTAACAGTATTTCTGACAATGCCATTGTAAGTGTTTTTTGTGACAGCAAAAACCGAATATGGATTGGAACTTATATCGGGGGGCTATGCATGTGGAACCCCGCGAATAAATCATTCGTAACCTATAAATCCAATGGAAAAGAAGACGAACTTAGTTCTGACTATGTAAAAAGCATAGCCGAAGATAAACGGGGCTATCTATGGCTGGGAACAAATGGAGGAGGTCTGTGTCGTTTTGATCCGGAGAAGAAAATCTTCCGGAATTTCCATGCAGGAGACAATAAAGGATTGGTAAACGATTATATAACTGTTATCTTTAGGGACAGCAAAAACCGATTATGGATCGGGACTTATTTTGGCTTGAGTTGCATGGATACCGAAACCGAATCTATTACAACATTTAAGCCAGACTGCGGCCTAAGCAGTCAGTCAATCTATTCAATTGCCGAAGACAATAAAGGGACAATATGGATTGGTACACAAAACGGACTAAATCGATTCAATCCTGAAAAAAACAACTTTACAATTGCAAAGCCGGTCGATAAGCAAGCCAGTTTTGTCATCAATGGCATCGTGCCCCACAACGAAGATCTTTGGCTAAGCACCAACAAAGGAATTGTTCGCTTTACGCCTAAAACAGGTGCATCAAGAAGATACACCCGTTACGATGGTTTGCAAAGCGATGAATTTATTTTAGCCTCCTATTATAAAAGCCCTGAAAACGAGATTTTCTTCGGAGGGGTTAACGGATTCAATTCATTCTTTCCGGATAACATTTCCGATTTAAGAATCAACCCGCTCACATACATTACCGGTTTGAGAATTTTTAATCAGGAGGTCCCTATCAACCAGGAAGTAAATGGAAGGGTTGTATTAACCGAAAGCATCTCAGAAAGTAATAAAATCAGACTCCGTTACAACGACAAAAGCTTTTCGCTGGAATTTACAGCACCCGAAGCCATTGAACCGGCAAACATAACCTATGCCTGCAAGCTTGAAGGATTTGATAACGAATGGATTTTATATGATTCATCTCAACGATATGCCACCTATACGAACCTAAATCCGGGAACCTATACGTTTAAAGTTAAAGCCAGTAACGATCCCGAAATATGGGGAGAAGAATACACATCGCTCACAATTGTGATTGAACCTCCTTTTTGGGCCACCTGGTGGGCAAGAACATTATACTTCCTGATTTCCTGCGTTCTTGTATGGATGATTTTACGGTTTTTTACTATCCGAATGAAAGAAAAAAACGAGCTGCGCATTGAGCGATTTAAAATAAAACAACAGGAAGAGCTTACTCAGGCAAAGATGGGTTTCTTCACCAATATAAGTCATGAATTCCGTACACCTCTTACACTCATCATCGGTCCTCTTGAACAGATGATGGAAACAGAGACTGATCCCGAAAAACAACAGCTTCATAATATGATGCACCGTAATGCCGAGAGGTTACTTCGTCTCATTAACCAGATACTGGAGCTTCGTAAGCTGGAGCAGGGTAAAATGAAGCTGGAGGTTCAAAAACTGGAACTTATTCCTTTCGTTTCAGATTTGTTGAGTTCGTTTACCGATCTGGCAAACAGAAAACATATTTCCTTAACATACAGCTACAATCCGATGAATATTACTGCGTGGTACGATCCGGATCTGCTTGACAAATGTATATTCAATATCCTTTCCAATGCCTTTAAATTCACCCCCGACGGAGGAAAAGTTTCTTTGACCATTAGCCAGGAAGAAGAGGGACATATCATTGTAACCGTTACCGACACGGGGATTGGAATGAGTGAAGATACATTGCAACGTGTTTTTGAGCGATTCTATCAAGGTGACAACAAACTATTAACTGCTGGTTCCGGGATTGGCATGCACCTAGCAAAGAGTATTGCCGAAATGCACGGAGGAAGCATTTCTGCCAAATCAGAAGAAGGAAAGGGTTCCTCTTTCTCGCTACTTATACTCCCGGGAAACGATCACTTCACCAAAGAGCAAATGACTGTAGACGATGGTTTTAACCATCAGGGTACTACCTCTTCTCTACCCGAAACAGGTGAAAACACAGAGGCAGGTCTTATTCAAGAATCTGAACCGTCCAAGGATAAGAAAACAACCATTCTTGTTGTGGAAGACGACGAAGATATCCGAAAGTATATCCGGAAGGAACTTGAAAACCGGTACCACGTGGAAGAAGCGGTTAATGGTGCTGCCGGATTGGCTAAAGCCAAAAAGATACTTCCTGATCTTGTTATTACGGATGTTATGATGCCGGAAATGACAGGTACCGAAATGTGCCGTAAACTTAAAACAGATCCGGATACGTCGCACATTCCTGTCATAATCCTTACTGCGCAAGCGGATCTGGAACATCGTATTGAAGGACTGGAAACCGGTGCCGATTCATATATACCCAAACCGTTTAATCTTAAGCACATGAATGTGCGCATCGAAAAGCTTATTGCCTTGCGGCAAACTCTTAAGGAACGCTTTAGCAAATCACTGAATATGGAGGCACAGGAAGTAACTCTTACTTCTACAGACGAAAGGCTGCTTCAGCATGCAATCGACTATGTAAGAGAAAACATGGAAGACCCCGAGCTAAGTGTTGAAGCAATGAGCAGGGCGCTGGGAATGAGCCGTACACACTTGCACAGAAAACTAAAAGCGCTCACGAACCAGAGTCCGATAGAGTTTATAAAAGTGATCCGGATGAAACAGGCAGCTTATCTGCTTAGTACAGGAAAGCTGACTGTTTCGGAAGTGGGTTACAAGGTGGGATACAATACCCCCTCCTATTTTTCCAGTAGTTTTAATGCGCACTTTGGCATGAGTCCGACTACTTATATGGAACAAAATAGCCATACTAAAAACGAACCGGATAAAAAGGAACAAATTTAAAATGTGATATCAAAACCGCCCATTACGATTGCCTTTGGCATAGGGAAACCCTCGTTAATGGTATAACGTGTTGCCGTTAGGTTTTCACCCTTCACGAAAAGATTCAATCCTTTTCTCATCGATCCGAATCGGTAAGCTGCTTTGGCATTCAGAAGGGTATAATCTTCTTTCACCGGGGTAACTGTGTTTACATACAAATCAAAGATTGATTGTACATTCACATTGAAGGTAAAACGTCCGGGGGTGTAAGTGGCATTTACAAAAAACTTATGAGCAGGAGCTGCAAGCAAAGCCTTGCTGGTATGCAAGTAGCTGTAATTCATATCAAACATTAATTTGTTAGAAGCCGTAAAGGCTGCTTCAAATTCAAATCCTTTATTCGTAAAAGAACCTGTATTTACATTTTTAGGACGACCGTCTATACGAGTTACCTCTATCATATTGCTTCCATCAATATAAAATGCAGTAAGTTCGGCAAACAATTTACCTTCTAAAAGAGATTGACCAACAGACATTTCATAGTTCATCATCCGTTCTGGCTTCAAATCCGGATTTTGTGGCGGAAACATATACATTTCGCGTAAATTGGGACTACGGAAACCTTTCGACAACGATGCTTTAAGGGTATTACCAGGAACAGGACGGTAAGTTATACCTGCCTGAGGCACCCACTCGCCTCCGAAAGTACTATTATGTTCGTAACGCACACCGGCATTCAAACTCACCTTTTCAAATAAATCCTGCTGCATAATGATGTATCCGGCAGTTTCGCTTACACTTTTATCCACCAAATCCTTATCGGGACCAATAATACTGTCGTTCCAGGCATGACCACCCCAATTCTTGTAATCAACCCCTACCGTAAAGAGATTATCTTTCAGCAAGCGAAACGATTGATAAAGCAACACACCATAATTGTGATCGTCGGAACGGAACAGATAACCATTGTTTGCAAGACTTGAAAAAGCGGGGAGTCCGTCATTTATTTCATGATTTCCCCAATTGTAAAAGGCACGAACCGCACCACTGGACTTTTCATACTTATTTTCGAGGGCAAACGACGTTGTACCCCGCAGGATATCCATTATATTATCCCTGATGGGGGCAGTTATTTTACCCGGATTCTGGTATTTAGACTTTGCCAGACTTAAGTCGCCCGTTACCTTGTAGTGGTCGGTTAACGTATAGCCCAGTTTAGCAAAACCATTTGTCATCCGAAATTCTGAATCCACCCTGTGCCCATCGGTGCGATCGTGGTTAATCGAAATAAAACTGCTGAATTTACCGGCGTTATATCCTGTATTTATCATATACTTTTGAGTATTATAAGAGCCAAACATCACGCGGGCCTGGGTTGCGCGTCCCTCTTCCTTCTGGTGACGGGTAATGATATTTATTACTCCTCCCATCGCATTAGATCCATACAGTAACGAACCCGGGCCACGAATAACTTCCACCCGTTCCACATCCGAAGCCACATACGTGTCCGGCAATGCATGACCAAATACACCTGCCCACTGAGGCTGACCGTCGAACAAAACCAGTACCTTATTGCTTTGACCAACACCTCGGATATTAACCGTACCGGCGGCGCCCTCGGAAACGCCAAATCCTGTTATGCCTTTCTGTGTTACAAACAATCCGGGTACGCGTTGAGACAAGACCGGAAGCAAAGCCGACTCGCTGCTCGCCTCTATCTCATTACGATCAATAACCGAAACCGACATAGGTACACTATTCTTGTTTACCTCGATCTTTGTCGCAGATACAACCACACCCTTTAAATTAATCAGGCTATCAATCTTACCCTCATCGCCGGCATAGGAAACCGTACTTAATAAAAGGCCGAAAAGCATCAATGCTTCTTTTTTCATTCTCTTCTTTTATTTTTATATTAACACAACAATTCCATTAATCGTAACACGTAAATACAAAAAGGTGTTACCTTAACGGTAAAAAAAAGGACGCTAATCCGCCCTGCTCATCACCAATTTACCATGCATAATGCCTTTAATAGTTATCAGACAGTCCGATAATTCGGTTAACCGTTGCGCGGTACCCGTTACTGTAACAATATGAAGACAAAAATTCTGACTCAGATAGTACTGAGAAGATGATAAAATAACATCCTTATAATGTTGCTGAACATCCGCAATCTTAACCGAGATATCCTTCTTAACCTGGTCATACATAATAACAATCGTGCCTGCCACAATATGATTACACTGCCACTTTTTCTCGGCTACATTCTTCTCCACCAAGAAACGAATAGCCTGCGACCGATTGGCAAAGCCATTATCGATCACAAACTGATCCAGCGAATCAAGCAAATTATCCTCCAGGGATACTCCAAAACGTTTCAATGACATTTCCCTAAGTTGTTTGTAAAACCGTCGATAAAGATATATAAATTATTCAGCAAATTTCACATCTGTTCCTTTTTCATTCTTTGCTTTCAAAGCAATGGCACGACTTTGTTTTTTCACCTTACCTGTTACAAACTCCGGGATATTATACGATTTCATAAACTGAAGATAGAAATCCGTATCCTTCTGAGGCAACAAGAAAGGCTTGCATGCCTTGCCATTTGCATCGATGTATGAAATATAAGGACGTGTATACAAACCATCCATCCGGCGGCTGCTGAAAACAAACCACCTGCTGTTCGAAGACCATGAATGATAGCTATCTACCTCCGGACTGTTTACAAGCGTCAGCGAATCGTGTATACCTGTTTGTAAATTAATCATATGCAAATCGGCATCCGCATGCCAGATAGAAAAATTACCGAACGCAGCCAATGTATAAAGCAGATACTTCCCATCCGGCGATACACGGGGAAACGAAACACTCTTACCACCGTCAGCCGCATTATATAAGGTATCTACAACTTGTCCGAAGGCTCGGGAATCCGGATTAAAATCGACCCGGCACAAACTATACTTTACCTCTTCGAAAGATTTTGGCATTGGTTTTGCCACGGCAGAGCAGAAATAAAGAGATTTGCCATCAGGCGAGAACGTTGGAAAAGTTTCGAAAGCATCTGCACCACTTAAACGAGACGAAGTTACTATTTCATGCTTTTCCACATCGTAAACCACTACATCGGAAGCCGAATCAAATACCTCAATCCGGTTCTTACTGTTAGAGTGAAATGACTGCAAAGTTTTATTTACCGAGAAGGCTATATAACGTCCTGACGGATGCCACGAAGGATAAACCAGCGGAGATATCGTCTTCGGAGTTTTTGTATTCAGTTTCTCTATCTTTTCGCCATCTATAAGAATGGTACCCGGGTAAGTTTCCCTCATATGGAAAAGCATCTTTTCGGGATTCTGCATACAGAAAGAGTGACAATTCACACAATTATTTTCCGTCATCTTATTTTCATAAATGGCCGACTGATCGTAAGAAGCAAGCTCGCGCTGATAAATCCCCATCTGATTCCACAGTTCGTATCCGGGATCAATAAGGCGATATACGATGTAAGGATCTATCGGTTCGGAAGCCACATTCATTAGAAAAGGAGCATAAGCCACCCATCCTTCGGACTGCTTTACAAATACACGGACAGTAATTTGTTTCCCCTTTGCAGAAAAAAGTAATTGTTTCCATTTTCCGGTTGGAATAATCACGCTCCCGTCATTTGCTTCAACTTCGAAGGAATCGCGTCCGTTCGAAAAGCGAACCTGAACACCCTTACCCGCCTCTTTTACCGCAAAATTAAGCGGAGCTATTTTCGAAGGAATAGTTACCCCGTTATAATCGGGTACAATAGAAGGCATATCAGCCAGTTGTTTGCTTACAGTAACAGACTCTGTACATCCAATCAACAAACAACTCAACACAAAACAAAGCGACTTATACATTGCTACTATAAATTATTTAAACATATAAAAATACCAATACGTTTTGCCATACGAAGCAGCCATAACAGACGATACATTCGGATAACTCCGGTTAGCAAGTACCTGTCTCTTATATTCGGAAAAACGAATTACAACATCATTCGATATATTAAAACGATGCCAATAAGCCGTATCTTGTTCGGCAAAAGTAATCACTGCTTCCTGATACGGGACTGGTAATACAGGCAAAACCGGCGTACCGTAATACGTATCCATCAGCTGCTTAAATTTCTGCAGATCTTTAGACAATAAGCATGCCCCGGCCATATAATGGAAAGCAGCCTTACTTTCGGAATTAGCAACCGCAATAGCCTCCATATCTGACAACGGACCATCCTGCGACATCAGATGATTCGCACCAGGCAGGCACTTTCGCATCTTTCCTAGTAAAGCATCCCCTGCCACAAGATCATCTTTCCATAAGAACTTTCTTTGCTCCGAAGCCCACTTACTGTAAAAGAAAGTCTTCTCCAGCAAAGAAATATATTTTTCAGCAACCGGATACGCTCCAAAAATAAGATTGGTTTGCACCAGTCTCTTCAGTAAACGCGGATTACCATATCCGGGAGCCGCCACATAACCTTCGAAAGCCATTTGTTGAGCAGAAGCCACATCGCCCATGGCAAAATAGACATCACTCAATAAAGTAGAAACAGCAGCTGTTCTGTTTGCATTCACCAATAAACTACGAGGATCCCTCTGATCGAATGCAAACATCTGATCTCCAAGCATGCCTTTCTGCGCCAGAGACATATTAAGGTAGTTCATATAAAGATAATTCGTCACCTTTCCCTGGCAACGCCCCACTATACGATTCCATTGTTCCGTACGCGCATAGTAATCCAGTTCCTTTAATAGCGAAGATTTCAATTCGCCATAGGTTTTGATTCCCCAATAAGCAGATCCGGTTAAAAGTAGCAGCTGAATTAAAACAGCAAAAGCCCGGCTTTTACGCCCCGGTAACTTTCGATCCCTTACTAAATAAACAAAAAGCAAAATCAAAGGAAGTACCAACCAGGCCAGGTAGACAGGTTCTTTAGGTTTCAATTCCGAATGATAATAAGCATCTGGCAAAAAAGCAAACCGGAAATCACCCTCAACCGAATAATATACAGATAGAAGCGATAAAAATACAGCGACTATTAGCGGACAAATAAACAAATAACTGTGGGAAGAGCGTTTAAGCAATTCTATGAGAAACAAGCAACCTGCAAAAAGCACGGAAACAGGTCCGGCTACTATAAATAGCAACGGCGCCATCAGACAAGAAACCACTAGCCTGACTTTTGAATCCGCAATCCGGCTGCAAGCAAACAGAGCAGCAAGCATAAGTAAGAAAGAAACCGTTCCCTGTGTAAAGTAATTAAAATCAAAGTGTGCAAAAAGAAGTGCAAGGGGAAGAAACAAGCTCAGCAAAAAAAGATTTTTACCGGGAAACATATGTTTAAGCAGCTGCTCAAAAACCATACCTACACCAATAAGCAACAACGATGTTACAGCTGCGCCAGCATATGGAAGAATGAAAAACTGAACCAGGAATTCAGAAATTATCAATGAGAAACCACCCGGTTCCGAAAGTTCATTCAAAACATAATTCCACGAAAGCAGAAACAGCTGGTTCTGTTCAATATAATAGAAGTGAAATGAATAATAAATCTGCAAAAAAACAAACAAAAAAGCCGCAGCTATCAGCCAGCGAAAAAGTAGTAGGTGCTTCATAATATTAACAACTGTCTTGCAAATGTAGAGTTTTTTAGTAAGCCTTAAAAACATACAAGCAGTTTATTTCAATATATTTTTAACCTGTTGTATAAATGAAATAAGATACTTACCTTCGTGTTCAAATTTGCATAGTATGAAACGAACTATCCTACTGTTATTCTTTACAACTTGCATGTTTACACTGCAGGCGCAATACAGCCCGCAGTTCAAGTTGGCCTGGGCCGAAGAGTTCAATTACGAAGGATTGCCCGACACGGCGGTCTGGGGATACGAAACCGGATATATCCGTAATCACGAATTACAATGTTATACCAATAATGCAGAAAACGCAAGGGTAGAAAACGGTTGTCTGCTTATCGAAGCGATCAAAGAAAAAGTGGATACTTTTTTGTATACTTCGGCAAGCATCAATACACTTGGTAAAAAGGAGTTCTTCCACGGACGAATAGAGGTTTGTGCAAAAATACCAACAGGCAAAGGTGCATGGCCTGCTATCTGGATGATGGGCACCGACCGCCCCACGGTTGGTTGGCCGGAATGTGGCGAAATTGATATTATGGAGAATGTAGGATACGATCCGAAGAGATTTCACGCCACTGTACATACTCCGGGGTCAAGAAAAGACCCGGATGCAGTAATACGGAGTAATTCCATTCTGCTTCCCGACGCTTATACGAATTTTCATGTTTTTGCTGTTGAATGGCATGAGGACAGACTCGACTTTTTTGTAGATGAAAAGCTGACTCTCAGTTATCGGAAAGATGAAACACTTCCTCAGTACTGGCGTTTCGACAAACCGCACTACTTACTTCTCAATCTGGCAATCGGAGGAGCCTGGGGCGGTGCGCACGGAATAGACGATTCCATATTCCCTTTAAAATATTACGTTGATTGGGTTAGATATTACAACTAAGCATAAATTCAAAAATTCAGACACTCTATGAAAAAAGGAAAGTTACTTTTCCTGTTGATTATTAATTTTATGACAGGCACTATGATGGCACAGGAAAGTCCGATTCTGTTGTTTCCAAAAGGAGCTCCCGGAGAGCAGACTAAGTTGATCGAAAAGGCACTCCCCGAAGGAGGCAAGGTAGCCGGCGCTTCGGTACAACGCCTAACGAATGTGAGTGAACCCACCATCACAATCTATCCGGCATCGGACGAGAATGCGACAGGCGCAGCCATGGTTGTTTGTCCGGGAGGAGGTTACGATATCCTGGCGTACGACCTTGAAGGTGATGAGATTTGTCAGTGGTTGAACGATATTGGCGTTACTGCCATATTACTAAAATACCGTGTTCCCCGTCGTGCGGGACTGGAAAAACATACAGCTCCTTTGCAGGATGTACAGCGTACCATTGGTTATGTTCGAAGCAAAGCAGATGCTCTCAATATAGACCCACAGCGTATTGGTGTGATGGGCTTTTCGGCCGGCGGACACCTGGCAGCAATGGCTAGCACCAGCTTCGACAAACGCACTTATCCTGCAGTGGATGCAGCCGATAACGTAAGCTGCAGACCCGATTTCTGTCTGCTTGTGTACCCCGCTTATCTGGATGGACCAAATTTTACATTGGCCCCCGAAGTAAAGGTTTCAGCACAAACACCTCCCACTATGCTGGTACAGGCAGAAGACGACAAGCCTTACATAAACAGCAGCCTTTTCTATTATTATGCGCTGAAAGAAGCAGGAGTACCAGCCCGCATGCACTTGTATAGCAAAGGAGGTCATGGATATGGTTTACGCGCCACCGGCGATTCAGTAAATGAGTGGACCGACCGGGCAGAAGACTGGTTTGTTGAGATTGGAGTAATAGATCCGGTAGAATAAATTAAGATAAAAAATAAAGCGGATACAAAGATATTTCGTATCTTTGTACCGCAAATCAGGGGCTGACCGGTTTTGACAGCGGGCAGAAGTGGTTTGTAAGCATGTAGTGCGTTGTTGGCTTGCACTTTAATCTCAGACAGCAAAATTTTAACTGGCGAAAATAATTACGCTCTCGCTGCTTAATCGAATCATAGTAGATTAAAGCTTAATCCCCGCAACAGTTGTGGGGACGTTACATCACCCGGATGCTGTTGTTCCGAAGCGGTCCGACCCGGTGGTGCAGAAGTATCGGAGATAGTTTGTAAGATGCCTCGGATTACAAGCGAAAAATAGAGGATAAGGGTTGAGTTGGTTGCTTCGGTCTTGCTCCTCCCCGACAATTTAAGCGAAGATAAACATGTAGAAAGCAAATTAATTCCTCGTTTGGACGAGAGTTCGAATCTCTCCAGCTCCACGGAAAAGCAATTAAAAAAAGAGGGTGTATCACAACGTGATTTCACCCTCTTTTTTTATGCAACTTGCGTTTATCATTCCTTTTCCAATTCCATGATAGTTTTATCAATAAATCCAGCCTTATCCTTTTTCACCTCTATCAATATTGTTTTTATATCATCTGGTATAGGAAAATACTTTTCAGACCACAAATCTATTTCAATCAGTATCGGAAGTAAATCAATTCCCATTTGCGTTAACTTATAGAATCCTTTAGACTTACCTTCAAGGTCATCTATTTTTTCTATAATCCTATTTTCTTCCAAGGATTGTAATCTTGCAGCTAAAATATTAGTAGCTATCCCTTCTTCAGATTTTAAAAAGTCCGTATATCTACATTTTTTAGAAAACATTAAATCCCTGATAATCAACAGAGACCATTTATCTCCCCAAATATCAAGAGAACAGCTAATCGGGCAATTCGATCTTTTTTTCATCATTTTCATAAATATATTCTCATCTACTTGCATTTTGCAAGTAATGCACTATCTTTGCACTTGCAATTTGCAAGCAAAGGTAATACATTATATCAATACACACAAGTATGGAAAAAAAGAATATTTTGTATAATCGGCTCGGAAAGTGGCCCTCTCAGGTGTTATTATGGAAAGGTTCCGGCAAGACTAGTTTAATATTTACCATGCAATTATTAAACAATCACTAAATAAATAAAACAAATGGAATTAAAAGGAAAAACAATATTAATCACCGGAGGCACAGCAGGCATTGGATTAGAAGCAGCAAAACAATTCCTGGAGAATGGAGCAACTGTAATTATTACTGGTAGAAATCAGGAAAAATTAAATGCTGCAAAAAAAATGTATCCGGCTCTGACAGCAATAAAAAGCGATGTAGCAAACGAGGAAGATGCATGGTCACTTTTCAATCAAATTAGAGAACTTGGAGGAATCGATATTTTATACAATAATGCCGGCGTGGTGAGTCCTCCGCTAAATTTAGGTTTAGAAAATAACAAACACCTTGAAGGTGCTACATATGAAATGAATGTCAATTACCTGGGAGTTATACAACTGAACAATCTTTTCATGGAAATGCTAAAGTCCAGAAAAGAAGGAGCAATAATAAATACCACTTCCATTTTGAGTTTAGTTCCTTCGGTGATTGAACCTACCTATTCAGCCTCCAAAGTAGCATTGCATTTCTACACCGAAACGCTCAGAAAACATTTACAGATTTTAAAGAGCAACTTGAAAGTATTTGAATTGCTACCACCTGTAGTTGCCACTGAGATGACCGCTGATAGAGGTAATAAGAAGATGAGTGCGGAAAATTTAGTAAAAGCACTTATTTCCGGACTGAAAAAAGATAAATACATCATTCGGGTAGGTGATTCAAAATTACTTTATTTAATAAACCGACTTTCACCAAGAATTGCTTTTGGATTGGTAAATCAAAACAGACCTAAAATTTAATATATATATGAAAGCATTCATAATAAAACGCTACGGCAAAAAAGAAGAACTGCATCTAACTGAAATTGCAGAATCTGTTGTAAATGAAAATGATGTATTGGTACAAGTACATTCTGCAGGTGTGAATCTTTTAGATTCAAAAATTAGGAATGGTGAATTCAAACTCATTCTGCCATATAAAACTCCATTTACCTTAGGTCATGATCTGGCAGGTATTGTAACAAAAGTTGGTTCAAAAGTAAGTAAGTTCAAGGTAGGCGATGAGGTTTATTCACGACCTGCTGACCACAGAATAGGGACATTCGCAGAATACATTTCTGTAAACGAAAGTGATTTGGCCATAAAACCGAAGAACCTGACAATGGAGGAAGCAGCCTCTATCCCACTGGTAGGCTTAACTGCTTGGCAAGCATTAATCGAAAAAGCGAATCTTCAGAAAGGTCAGAAGATTTTCATTCAAGCAGGTTCGGGTGGTGTTGGCACATTTGCTATTCAACTGGCAAAATATTTGGGTGCTACAGTGGCCACAACAACAAGTACTGCAAATATTGAATTGGTAAAAAATCTTGGGGCTGATATTGTTATCGATTACAAGAAAGATGATTTTGAAACAATACTTAAAGATTATGATGTTGTTTTGAATAGTCAGGACACAAAAACGTTGGAAAAATCACTGAAAATATTAAAACCCGGTGGAAAGCTCATTTCCATATCAGGACCACCTGATCCGGATTTTGCTAAGGAACTTGGATTGAGCTGGATGTTACAATTAATTCTATCTCTAATAAGTTTGAAAGTTCGAAAAAAAGCTAAACAACAAGGCGTAACCTTTTCATTCCTTTTTATGAGAGCGCAAGGTGACCAATTAAGTCGAATTACCGAGCTTATAGAGTTAGGTATTATAAAGCCAGTTATTGACAAGGTATTTCCATTTGAACAAACAAATGAAGCTTTGACTTATGTGGAAACTGGACGAACAAAAGGAAAAGTTGTTATCAAAGTAAAATAATCATGTTTAGATTGATGACACAAACAGTATAAAGAAAAACAGTAGTAACATAAATACAAAAACAATGAATAAACAACTATTATTTGAATCCTTTGATTTAAACGGATTGCAATTGAAAAATCGGGTTGTCATGGCTCCAATGACACGTAGCCGTTCAGATAATCCTAATAAAACAGCAACCGACTTAACTGCGCTATATTATAAGCAACGTAGTTCAGCAGGTTTAATTATTACGGAAGGAACCTATGTTAGCCGTGATGCCGTTGGGGCAATCAACGTACCTGCCATATACACAGAGGAACAAGTTGAGGGTTGGAAACTTGTCACAAATGCTGTTCACGAACAGGGTGGAAAAATTTTCGCTCAATTATGGCACGTTGGCAGACTCTCTCATCCTGATTTACTTAACGGGAATATCCCGTTGGCTCCCTCTGCATTAAACCCGAAATACCAGGTATTTACTCTGGAAGGTTTTAAGGACACAGTGACTGCACGTGAAATGACCCTTGAAGATATTCAGAAAACGAAAATTGACTTTAAGAACGCTGCTCTAAATGCTATGAAAGCAGGATTTGATGGAGTTGAATTACATGCAGCCAATGGTTATTTGTTGCATCAGTTTTTTAATCTGTATTCTAATGTTCGTCAGGATCAGTACGGTGGTTCTATTGAAAATCGTGCTCGTATTTTGTTCGACATACTCGATGAAGTAAAAAAAGTAATGGATATCAAGCGGGTTGGAGTACGATTAAATCCGTCGTTGCATGGCATACAAGGAATGATGCTGGATGAAGACACTATTGCTGTACACGACTATATTGTAGAGAAATTAAACAATTATGATTTGGCTTATTTGCATTTGACCGAACCATTCACTGATGTGTCAGAAAATCCTTTGGCCATTCAAGAAGTAGCTAAACACTTTAGACCGATTTACAGAGGCACACTAATTATAAACCGTGGATTTAATAAGGACACAGCAAATCAGGTATTGAATTCTGGAGATGCAAACCTGGTCGCATTCGGTGCTCCGTATATTGCTAATCCGGATTTAGTGGAGCGCTTTAAAGCAGATGCACCCCTAAACCAACCAGATTCATCCACATTTTATACTCCGGGTACAAAGGGATATACTGATTATCCAACATTGTCTGAAGAACTAAAGTAACCAGTTTTTGGTAGTCATAAGTTAGCACCAAACTACGGTATTCCAACCATACGTAAGCCTCCGGAGAACAGTAACACATTGCAAAAGAGGGTGTATCACAACGTGATTTCACCCTCTTTTTTTATGCAACTTTGTAACTTTCATTTATCATTCGTTATTCAAATGACTATTGGTTCTGTTGTTTTAATTCAAGCTTCGGTATTCATTGGGTGTATATCCGGTTTCATTCTTGAACAACAAAATATACTGAATCATCCGATACCAAATTAAGCCTAAAGTCTAAAACCGTATTTTTGGTAGATAATACAGTATTTTATATAACAAACAACAGAAAAATACCCCTCATCTTTGTATCGATAAAACAGAACACAGCCATTGATAATAATAAAGCAGAGAAAAAGAACGTAAAGCGATTAGTGAAATTTTAAAATTCACTTTAAATTACATTCAAATAAAAAAGTTTGCATTTGGTTCTGTAACCATTAAAAAAAAGTTTAATTAAAAAAATTATAGTATGAAAAATGTAAAATTAAACAACGGAGTAGAAATGCCTATTCTTGGTTTTGGCGTATTTCAAGTAAATGATCCGAAAGAATGTGAGCAAAGTGTAATTGATGCTATTCAGGCTGGATATCGTTTGATTGACACCGCAGCATCTTATATGAACGAAGAAGCTGTAGGGCGTGCAATAAGGAATAGTGGCGTAAACAGAAGCGAGTTATTTATTACAACAAAACTTTGGGTGCAGGATGCAGGTTATGAGAACACCAAAAAATCGTTCCAAAAATCATTAGATAAACTACAACTCGACTATATCGATTTGTACCTGATACACCAACCTTTTGGAGACGTACATGGTTCATGGAGAGCTTTGGAGGAATTGTACAAAGCAGGAAAAGCAAGAGCAATCGGTGTGAGCAATTTTCAGCCTGACAGGGTCATGGATATCATTATGTTTAACGAGATTGTTCCGGCAGTAAATCAGGTAGAGACACATCCGTTCAACCAACAAATAGACAACCAAAAGTTCTTAGTTGAAAATAATGTGCAAATTGAATCGTGGGGACCATTTGCCGAAGGTAAAAACAACTTATTTCACAATGAGTTACTTGGTTCTATTGCTTTGAGATACAATAAATCTATTGCGCAGGTAGTTCTTCGGTGGCTAACTCAACGCGACATAGTGGTTATTCCCAAGTCAGTGCGAAAAGAAAGAATCATTGAAAATTTCAACATCTTCGATTTTGAACTTAGTGCTGAAGATATGGAAGCAATCGTATCTCTGGATACTAAAACCAGCTTATTCTTCAACCACCGCGATCCGGAAATCATCAAATGGATGGGTAGTTTAAAGCTCGATATTTAAAAATTTGCTGCAAAAGCAGGCATTGATACAGAGGTAAAACACTTTTAAAACTATCATTATGAAAACAAAGATTCTAGGATTTATTTTCTTGTTCGCAATGAGCCTAAACGTTTTTGCTCAACAAAAAGAGGCGAACACAACAACCACGGTTAATACGAAAGCCGAACAGGAAATCATTCAGCTTTCCAAAGAAAAGTGGCAGTGGATGTCAGATAAAAATGCAGACGCACTAAAAACTCTGTTCCACGAAAAGGCCGTGTTTGTTCATATGGGAGGAAGTTGGGGTACAGAACAGGAACTCAATGTGATAAAAAGTGGAGGAATCTGGTACAAGAAAGCTGATATCCATGAAGTGTCGGTGAATATTATTGACAATACAGCCATCCTTTTAAATAGAATTGATTTATTGGCCGTTGTAGGCGGCAACGACGTAACCAATCCGTTTATGGTTACCGAAGTGTATATCAAGCAAAATGGCAACTGGAAATTAGGATCACTATCATTTACAAGAATGCTTACACCTCCGAGTCCTACTTCCGGGTCGCACTAATAAAAGAAATCTATTTTTAAATTATGCACAATGGATAATACAACTAAGAATAATAGCGAAAAAGGTTTAAACAGACGATACTTCCTTAAATCGGGGATGCTTTTAACAGGTGCAGCGATGGTGCAATTTCCGGATAAAGTATTTGCAAATTTAGGCAGCAAGAAAGAGACTACAGATCAAAAATTGCTGAGTAGACGAAAACTTGGGACACTGGAAGTATCTAGCATTGGTCTTGGCGTCCAGAATATGAGTCGTACTTATCAAACAACAATCCCCTCCCGTCCCGAAATGATCAACATCATCAGGAATGCTTTCGACCACGGTGTTACCTTATTCGATACTGCCGAGGCGTACGGTCCTTTTGAGGTGGAACGTATTCTGGGAGAAGCACTTGTGCCAATTCGAAACAAAGTTGTTATTGAAACAAAGTTTGGTTGGAATATTGACCAGAAAACCGGTCAACGTCTCCCTGGCTTGAATAGCCGCCCTGAACACATCAAGGAGGTAGTGGAAGGAATGCTAAAACGTCTTCGCACCGATCGTATTGATTTATTGTATCAACATCGTGTTGATCCGGCTGTTCCGATTGAAGACATTGTTGGAGCTATCAAAGATTTGATTAACCAAGGAAAAGTGCTGCATTACGGACTCTCCGAACCGGGACCGCAAACGGTAAGACGAGCTCATGCAATTCATCCTGTAACGGCTATCCAGAACGAATATTCGCTTTTATGGCGAGGACCAGAAGAGATCATCATTCCGCTCTGTCAGGAATTAGGCATTGGCTTTGTACCTTGGAGTCCGCTTGGTGTGGGCTTTCTGACCGGAGCTATTGATGCAAATACGCGATTTGCTCCGGGAGACATCCGAGGCGTTGAGTCAAGATTCTCCCCGGAAAATCTACCTTACAATTTAGCATTGGTGGATTTGATTAAAACATGGGCTGCACGGAAAGAAGCCACTCCTGCTCAAATATCGCTGGCATGGCTTCTGGCGCAGAAGCCATGGATTGTACCAATCCCAGGTACAACTCAGATGGCACACATGATGGAAAACATCGGTAGTGACCATGTAAGGTTTACCGGTGATGAAATGAAACAGTTTAATTTGGACCTTGCCAAGATTGAAGTTAAAGGTGAACGTTTGCCAAAGGCTGTTCTCGATTTTTCCAATGTTGAAGCTCCTGCAAAGAAATAGAAACAAAACGTTGGTTTTAAATTTGCTGATTACATTTTTAATTACGGTAAAAGGAATAGTAAGCCTCGCAACATGGATAAGCCTTTCTACCGAATTGAGGATATTCGGTAAATATATAGAAAAAGTTAAATTGTTTCAAATCATCATAAAAGAGGGTGTATCGCATTGTGATACACCCTCTTTTTTTATTTCCTTTTACATGTTATTTGCCATAATCTCAGAGAAGGCCTATCCCCTCTTTGCTTTACAGGCTCATTTATTTCTTTCGCTTCAATCAATCCGTATTTGCCAAATTCCTTTTCGACCGACTCTAAATCATAAAAAAACAAGTTTACCCCATGTTCCGTTTTAAATCGGTCTTTACTTAGTTTTTTCCCTTTTCCATAAGCAGGGGTTTCTTTCGAAATTGCAACGAAAACCATGTATCCATCAGGCGAAAGTTGATTATAGCAATCCTTAATCAACTTACTACGTTCTCTTATATTCAACAAATAAATTAAAGCATAACAAAAGATCCCGTCATATAATTCCTGATCAAAAGGCATATCGCAAACTGAACCATGAAAAACCTTTATATTATCACCATAATGTTTTTTTGCTAATTCGATTGCAGTTTCTGAAATCTCTATACCTGTTACATCGAAGCCATTATCATTAAAAACCTTTGCATTTCTGCCATAACCAAATCCAGGTATCAGAATTCTATTTAATCCGATCTCCCTAAATAAGTCAGCCGTAGCAATTGCAGAATCAGCAGGTTCAAAGCCCCACATAGTCTGCTTATCTTTAAAACTTGATTCCCAAAACTCTGTCATATTTTATAGTTGAGTTATTTTTTGCATTCTCATTCCTTCAATTTTACAGGGACATTTACAGGGACATCTTTATCTGTTTCGATACCATCATTCTCGATAGAGAGTTGGTAATAGAGTATCATCTGCCCCTATGCGAAGATAATCTATTTTCTCAATTTTTTTTCATCTGTTAGAATTTAGCTCATCACTTAAACGAATTATCTCTTTGTAGTTTTTCATTTCCAATGGCATGCTTAAATCGTAAGGAATGTCGGGTTGTAGAAATCCGTCTCTTTTAGGCAAATCGGGAACTGTCCAAAAGTAAGTAGTTGCGAAACCAAAATCAATACCAGAATTGGGGAGTTTGTCTAAGCATACATTTCCTGCATATGGTGAATATTGACCTGATTCTTCTCCAACCAATAATCCTGCTTTATGCCATTTGGCTTGTTCACAAAAGTCGTATGCAGCGGAATACGTATTGTTTCCCATAATTATAAATACTTTTCCATCAAAGCCAGTTTCATTTCCTTTAAATTTGCATGTTTCTTTTAGTTCACCTTTTTTCTGAAGTTTCTTAATTGTCTTCTCAAGTCGGATATTTGAGTTATTAAGTTCTTTACGTTTATTTATGGGTAGATCCTCTTTTGTCTTACAATTTGTTTCCATAAGACAATAGAACTCATTGCGTTTTAATCCTCCTTTTAGGGTTTCCATTTTATAATTTGTATATTTATACGGTTTAGTTTTAAGTGACCTGAAAAAATATTTGTGTGCATTATCGCTACCACCTCCATTCTGAGAAACATCAATAAAAAGGTACTTCATTTTTTGTTGTTTTATCTGCTCGAAAAATACTTTTGTAAATTGATCCATAGCCTTTTCCAAAGACTTGTTTCCCAAAATATGGCTTGTGTTATAAAAAAGCACTGCGATTGAATCATTTGGAAAATATTCGTAAGGAAGTGCTCCAGCGCTATAATTTTTATTTAATTCTTTATGTAGAGAATAGTCCTTTATTTTAACCGGTTTAACAATTAAATCACGTACAACTCCATCTGTTTCTTTATTTTGAATACGGCAGACAAAAGGAGTGGAAATGTGAAACACTTTATATAATAGAGCCGTTAAATTGTAATTCATATTATCCTCTCTTTTTTTGGGGTGCATCTGCCAACTTACCAAACCATCAAGCTCTTGTACTATCTTTGAAGAAGGTATTCCATTAATGCTTTGCACAACACATTCATTCAGTAATATCTTACCTTCTTTGAATTTAACCGGAGGGAATAAGTTGTCTTTTTCATCGGATGTAAGATTATACTGTGGGGGATAAACACAGGTATGACCATCTGTATACTTTGAAGTTTTAGCCAAAAGAAAATTAAAATCCAATAGATTCATCGGTTGAGAACAATCTTTATATAACTGTAATTTCACACTATCCAGTTGGCTCTCCGTATACTTTGCGTACGGGTGCGGATGCATCTCTTTTATCGCATTAAAATAGTAATCAATGTCTTCATGCATTGCTTTTACGCTCAGCTTTTCCTGCGCTGACATAGAAAGGATTGACAACAAACCCCAACATACAATTAACGACCTAAGGTTTAATTTTTTCATTTCTACTATTCAAAATTTACTTTATTACTCAGATGGATAATTTTCTTGAAATTATCGCTTACTCTCCCAACATCTTCCCCAAATATTGGAATGCTTTATTTATATTTTCGTCCATTATGCTCATAATCATAGACCACTGAGAATGTGCATAACCAGCGATTATATACAGTATATCAACTACTTAATATAATATCTGATCCTTATTAACAATTTATTTTATATGTTGTAATTACGTAAACAGTATAAATAGTTATTATACTATTTTAGCTTGACAAGGGGATGGTTTAGTCCATTTACTTCATTCTTAACAATAGCGTATTTGTCTAAACTTTCAAAAAGTTTGGTTAAAGTTTTAAAGCCATATGTTCTAGAGTCAAAACTCGGATCAATTTTTCTTAACGATGAGCCAACCTTTGCAATATATGCTTCGTCTTCCTCATTTATAGAAATTTCAAACGCTTTGTCAATAATACGTAAAACATGTTTAGGCAAAATCATCTTTTTCTCAGATTTTGCCTCTGCTTTTTCAACTGCTTTCGGAATAGATTTCTTTGGACTTGAATCAGTCACTGTAACTTTCTTCAATTCCGTCTCATCTTCCATCATTTCAGAATCAGAACTTAAATTTTCTGTAAATGTGAAAATTTCACAAGAGTTTACAAACGCAATTGGTGTCGTTCTTCTTCCAATTCCCATAACAAACAAACCCTCTTCTCTTATCCTTTTTGCTAGTCCAGTATAATCACTATCGCTTGAAACAATACAAAAACCATCCACATTTTGACCATGCAAAATATCCATTGCATCAATAATCATCGAGCTATCTGTTGAGTTTTTTCCAGTTGTATAAGAAAATTTTTGTATTGGATTTATGGAGTATTGGTTAATGATTTCTTTCCAACTATTCATTTGAGTAGTTGTCCAATCACCATATATTCGTCTTATTGTCGCTTTTCCATATTTTGAGACCTCTTCAATAATTTCTTTAATGAGTTTAGCTTGTGCGTTATCGCCGTCAATCAAGACTGCAATATTAAATGTAGAGTCATTCATAATTTTGTTTTTTGTAGTTACGCAAAGTAAGAAAGCTTTTTTAACGATTTCACCGTTGTTTGCCTTTATGCTGCAGTTTTTGTTTGGCCTCTTACTTCATCCTGGAACTGAGGCAAAAGACCTAAACCGTCAGCTTCTTCTAACTATTACAAATTAACAAATTAATTTTGAAACTATAACTCTTTAATATGTTATTTCTAAATGTTTTATAACAGAATAATGGAATCAAGAATAAGGGATCCTTTAACCAGAACAAAAATAAATACCTGTTAATGGAAGCTCACTTTTTAGGCAAAACAGGGATTGGTTAGTCATTTATGTGTTATAAATTAGTATAAATACAATCGTTATTTGTATCTTTACAAAGCATAAATTCGTAATTCTACAGTTGGAGTATTATTATTCTTCAATTGAAGTATGATGATTCTCCAGATGGGGAATTATCGTTTTCCAGCTGAAGTATTATTAGTTTATGCTTTATTTTGTAATAATCATTCACTTTATAACCACTAAAAGACAATTGTATGGCAGCAAATTATAAGCTTGTGCGTAACCCGAACCCAACGAAAAGCGATGAAAAGAAACCTCTCCATCCACGCGTTAAATCTTTTGGTACACTTAGTATTGACGAACTGGCCGATCGGGCACAAGGGAGAAGCGGCTTGTCGGCGCCCGTTATTAAAAGTGCACTGCTGCTCATTTCGGACCTTTTGTGCGAGACGCTAAAAGAGGGATACAACGTAAATCTGAACAAGATAGGATACTTTAGCGTATCTCTAAAGTCGCGGCCTGTAATGGATAAGAACCAGATTCGCAGCGAATCCGTCCACTTCAGTCATGTGAACTTTAGGTGCGCCCAAGAGCTGAAAGACAAGCTGGCCTCCATGGATGTTACCCGTGCGCAATCGGTAACGGTACCTAACCTGTCGCAGGCAGAAAGGGAAGCGCTCTTAAGGATTCATTTCGCCAACAAACCCAATCTTACTACGACCGAGTACATGAATCTTACCTATAGCAGCCGGCAACGGGCGTTAAAAGAGCTCAAGGGACTTATTGAAGCTGGTAAAATTATTAAAATTGGGTCCAAAAACGCAACGCAATACCTCAACAAGTCACTTTGAGGCTACTGGCAGCGAAAAAAAATTACAATGAGAGGTGACAGATGCGCGATAGATCTCCATCGCCATCTCTCACCTTAAAATCGACTGTAACACAAACAGATGAGCCCAATTAGTGATAAATGATAGATAAAAAGTGAAATAATTAGTATTCGGTCTTATCTTCGTGGGATGCCCAGGCTTCGAAAGCAACTATTGCTTCGTTTCTGAGAAGCGATTCAGAGCGGAGCTTCCTGTCTGATGGCTTCAGACTTATTTCATCGTATATAAAGGAGTCGTCGAAACCAATCGCCATTGCGTCTGTCTTCGTATTGGCATAATACATCTTGTCCAGACGGGCCCAGTAAATGGCACCAAGACACATGGGGCAAGGCTCGCAGGAGGTATAGATTTCGCAACCGGTAAGATCGAAGGTTCCCAGAATGGATGCTGCTTCACGAATAGCACTTACTTCCGCATGTGCCGTAGGATCGCAGGAAGCTGTTACCCGATTTACTCCGGTGGCTATAATATGGTCGTCCTTAACAATTACCGCTCCGAAAGGTCCTCCTCCATTCTTAACATTCTCGATCGAAAGGGCAATTGCCTTTCTCATAAATTCTTCTTTCAACATCATTCTGTTCTTTTTAATCTCGAAATACATAGGTACCTTACAAAGATAAGCCCGGCTCTCCCAAGCCAGGCTTATTCACATGTTAAAATTAAATAATCTCAAACTTATTTTTAAATATTATCAATTGAAAACCCGATTCTCCCGAACCGATTTTCTAAATTTAACCTAAACCCTAAACAATTTTAATCAATAAATTAACTCAAAATAAATCTTCATTTATGAAATAATTTTATACTTAGCAAAGATATAAAATATGCTATAACCTTAAAATCAATTTACTATGTTACATAACATACTACATAAGTTCGCAAATGATTTTAAAAGCCAAATGGAGAAGAACTTTGAGGTAAAGCCTCTTTCTCCCTGCATTTAATATAAAGTAGCTTTTCTCCGCTTTGAATGATATCGGCCTCGGGAACTCTCTTTTTTAATTCGGACAACATTTCATTATCAGAAAAATAGATGAACGCCCGGTTTTCTTTTGTCGCCTTATCTGTTACGTGCCATAGACCGGTAAATTTGATTCCATCCAACATATCCTGCAACGAGGGTTGTACGGAGGAAGCGGACAATGGTCCTCTTGCAAATCTTACTATACCCGAATAGGGTGTTTTCAAACCTAGTACTTCAGGAATAGCAGGTGCAGCTCCGTATGCCGGCACATATAAATGCAACAGCTCGTCTGCCGTTTTTCTTGCAGCAGCGGATCCGGAAGGGAAAACCATCGAGTAATATTTATTGTTCGATACCGTCTGCAGCTGGTAAGCTGACAAACAATCTATACATCCCAATGTATCGGTTCGCAGACATTTAAAGACATGGAGCGAATAAATGCCGTAAGCATCTTCGGGCGAAGGCAGTTCGTAAATATCCAGCGTGTACTCCTGTCCTTTATAAACAAGATCTTTTGTAGTGAGCTTGTAAACGCCGTACTCGAGATACAAATCGGCTCCGCCATTCATATACCCATAAAGTCCTGCACCGGTAAATTCACGCTCCCTTTTTACAGAAACATCGGTCAGACTTTGTGCCAAAAGTGAGGCAGGTAATAATAGAATAAGAAATACCCGTATAATATATTTCATCGTTTTACACATTAACCTCTTTCAAATTAATTTTACTTCTGTCGGCCACCCCCAGTTTTAGTTCCTGCGCTAACACTAGGTACTTAATGGCGTCTGGCTTATCCTGAGTCTGAATCCCCTCCTCTATCCGTTTGGCTATAACAACATCGTGTCCGATACGATCTACAGCCACGGCATCGGTTCCCACAAGCATAGTGTTGTAATTGCACATAAACTGTGGATTGGCAGACGGACCACCATCAAAACAGCCGATAAGTCCATCCACTATATTCAACACCACCTTATCCCGCAAAGGAGGAAAAGCACAGGCATAAGCACATGTTTCATGCCATAGTTTCTGATGAAGCCTTCCTGTATTGGTTATGGCTCCAAAAGCCAGATTCTTCATACACAAGGTGACTGCTGCTCCAGCGTTTTTCAGAATAGGCACATTAATAATTTTAGTCACTTCCTCGGTGCATATCTTCGAAAAGTACGAATTCTTGCCTCCGTTAACCATATAAGGCATCGTATAAGCATCGTACTCTCCTTCAACATCCGCATAGAAATATTGATTTTTATCGATCCTATCCTCGCTGTAAAACTTACCTTCTTTATTGATAAATCCACCTTCAGCATCCTGACATTCGGTACCTGTAATCTTTATACCCGGATAATTTTCGCTGGTATAGCCGGTTTCATGAAGCTGCATTTCACGACGGTCCCATATCACAAGGTTCTTGCGGGGAATGCCGGCTTCTTCGAGCTGCTTAACAATCGATTGGGTTACGGCATGCGAAGTGGTAAGTAGTTTTCCCGCCACCGGATTTACCTTTATTCCGATAATATCTTTCGGACCAACAAACTGCAGCCATGCTTTACCGAGGTCTTTTTCTCCTGTAAGCTGAAGCATACTTGCTTTAAGCATATAGTAGGCGGCCTGTTCGGACGGCTTGCCGTCGACCACACAAGATCCATGATTCACTTTCACAACACTGCCAGGATACTTACCCGGCATCGAATTTTCATTTCTGGGAATAGCTACTGCATCCGCAATATTTGTCTGAGGTTTCTCGTCGCCGGCAGTAAATCCGGGAGCTGCTTTAATAACAGGCGATAGTGCTACGCCTAAGCCACTGGCAGCAATTGATTTAAAGAAATTACGTCTTTGCATGGTTAACTCATTTATTTGTAAATAGAACTACAAATATAATGAATATAAAAACATGCGATCTATTATTTGATGTTATCTGATGGGTTCTTCTGCAGCTGCCGGACAAGTTCGTCCAGGTATTTCTTCATTTCGCAGAGGGCTTCCCTATCTATTTGAGCACCTTTTTCTTCCAACTTCTTTAGTAAGTTAGCTGGTATTTGGGCTGCATCTTTCTCCATCTCCTGTCCTTTGGGGCTAAGATAGATCATGACTTTACGTTCGTCTTGCGTAGAACGCTGACGGGTTAACAGCTCCTGACTCTCCATTCGTTTTAGCAAAGGAGTAATCGTATTGGTATTGAGAATAAGTTTTTCAGAAATCTCATTCACAGTAATCCCATCAGTCTCCCACAGCACCATCATTACCAGGTATTGCGGATAGGTAATATTGAGGCGATTCAGGTCTTCCTGATAGGCCTGTATTACCAAACGTGAGGCCGCATAGAGCGGAAAGCACACCTGATTTTCTAACTTTAACTGATCAAATGCCATATTCGTTTACTTTATTTACCATACAAAGATAGGTAAAGTGAGGCCTCCGAACATTATTTAAGCAGCGAAACAATTAATTGTTCCATTTTGAGGGGCGATGTTATAGGGGCATAACGTTTTACCGGATTGCCTTCGGCGTCTATTACAAACTTGGTAAAATTCCACTTAACACGGTTGGTGATAAAACCAGGAAGAGCACTTTTAAGGTAACTGAACAGCGGATGCGCATTCTCGCCATTAACGTCTACCTTCGCAAACATTGGAAAACTTACCCCGTAGTTGATGAGACATCCTTCGGATATGTCTTTTGCTGTACCCGGTTCTTGCTTGCCAAACTGATTACAAGGAAAACCAAGAATAACCAGCCCCTTGTCTTTGTACTGCTGATAAAGCTTTTCTAAATCGGCATACTGCGGTGTAAATCCGCATTTGCTTGCAGTGTTTACTATTACCACTACCTTGCCTTTGTACTGGTCCATGCTAATCTCTTTACCCTTAAGAGATACTGCCTTGAATGAATAGAATTTCTTTTCCATACTTATTATATCGTTTACGATACAAATATAGAATAAATATCGCACGCGATATAAAAAAAGACTAACTATTATATTTTTTTAGATTTAGCAACCGACTTATCTGCTCCTGCCTGTACCGTGGAAAGAACGCGGAAAAAGTTACCTCCCCATATTTTACCAATCTCTTCTTCGGTATATCCTCTTTCCAGCAGGCTGGTAGTGATATTGATCATATCGTTGGTTCCGTTTATACCCGGTACACCGCCTCCCCCATCGAAGTCGGACCCAATACCTACGTGGTCTATTCCGGCTACTTTAACAGCGTGATCGATATGGTTAAGAAAGTCTTCCAGACTCGCTTTGTTTTTATTGGCATTGATATATTCGTCCAAAGGACAAACTTGTATAACCCCTCCATTCTTTGCTAGGGCTTTCATTTGCTGATCGGTAAGGTTACGATCCCGGTTGCACAAAGCTCTAGTTGCCGAATGAGTTGCGACAATCGGTTGTTTGGAAGATTTGATTACATCCCAGAAAGTACTGTCGCCAGCATGCGAGATATCGATAACCATCCCCAGCCGGTTCATTTCTTTCACTACTTTATAGCCAAACGGACTAAGTCCACCCCACTCTTTCACGATGCTGCGGTTGGATGTATCGCAAATGTCATTGTTCTTGGTATGGCACAATGTCATATAGTTTACTCCCATGGCTTTATATCTGGACAGGTTGGCAATGTCTTTTCCTATACCGTAACCGTTCTCGATACCTATAAAAATAGCTTTTTTCCCTTCACTTTTGAGTTGTTGCAGATCGGCTACTGTACGGGCAATGCCACATGTTTCACTATTATTTTTTACCTGGCTATAGATTCCATTAATAAGAAACGTAACTCGATCGACAGCCTTTTGCAGGGATTCGTTGTCACGTGGACCTTGTCCAACATAAGCGGCTAAAAAGATTGCATCGAGCTTTCCTTCCTCCATCTTCGGAATATTCACCTGATTTTCTTCGCGTTCGCCAATATTAAATCCTGCACGTCTGAATTCGAGAGGTGTATCGCAATGCGTATCAACAGAAAGGATACGTTGGTGTAATTCTTTTGCTTTCCGGTAGGTTTCGGATTTATGAATCATGTACTTAAAAATCTTAAGCATAGTTGTATCTCCTCCTGCCACCAACCCTTCCGGATGCCATTGTACAGCCAGAATAGAACGACCGGGATAAGCTTCGATGGCTTCTACAGTACTATCCGGTGCCCATGCGACTACCCTGAAATTGGGTGCAACCTTTTTAATCGCCTGATGATGAAAAGAGTTCACAGAAAACGTATTGTCCCCAATTACACTGGCAAGCAATGATCCTGTTAAAACTGTTACAGTATGTGTACCTTGTTCTTTTGGTTCATTCTGGCGATGAGTTATAGCTGAGGGATGTTGACTTGGAATATCCTGATAGAGTGATCCGCCGAATGCAACATTGATAAGCTGTTCGCCACGGCAAATACCCAACAAAGGAATATTACGGTCGGCAGCCATCTTAATAAGCATCAGATCGTAGACATCCCGAACGGAATCAACATCACCGAGTTGTTCGATGGGTTGTTCTTTGTAAAAACGAGGATTTACATCTTCGCCACCCGTCATAATCAGTCCGTCGAGACCTGCTACAATTTCTCTTAACGTTGCCACATTGTTCATCAGCGGAATGATAACCGGAGTTCCGCCTGCCTTCAGAACGGCATGGATATACGTACCCGGTACGCTGGATCCCCCTTCGCCACTCTGACTTGCAGAAATACCTATGCAAGGACCGCGGCGAGTCTGTAATAGCGTACTACAAGAATCCGTTAATTGGTTTAGCTCTTCCAGATTGGTAATGGTTGATACCTGAGCATTTATAGTTCCTCCAAGTAAAAGTAAGCCAACACAACAGGCTGTAAAAAGTATTTTATTCATATACAGGTCTTTTTTAGAAACTAAGCTGTTTTATATTATTTGTTCATCCTTCGATATAAGTATCTTCTTTACCCACTCTTTACCCTCTGTAAGCCGTGTAACAAGAATGGAGCAGACGATATTTCCGGTAGAGTTAAGCAATGTGGCCGGAACATCAATAATTGTACTAATTACCATCAGGGTACCGGCCAGTTGTGGCGAGAATCCGAATACGGAACAGATAAGCAATTCCCCCGTCATTCCTCCGCTGGGGATTGCTCCCATTACGGCACCAACAAGAAGGGCTACGCCAATAATAAAGAATACGTTTCCCGACAGGGTCGTATCTTGTCCGAATATGGTTAACAGAAATACAATCTTGATTACGCCTCCCATCACAGATCCGTCTTTGTGCATGTTGGTACCCAGGGGGATCACTGTTTCTGCAATACTTACAGGCACACCCATTCTTTTGGATGCTTCAATATTAATTGGAATACAGGCAGCACTGGATGATGTGGCAATAGCCGTAAGAGATGGAGTGAGGATATTCCGCCAAAAGGACGAAAGAGCTTTCCTTCCTCCTGCCAACCACACATATAGAGAGTTGAGTCCCACATAAGAAATAACAGTAAGGACTAAAAACAAGACAAAAGCATTGAGGTAGCCATTCAGTATTTGTCCGCCCACCCTACCTACTGTATCGGCAAAATAACAGCCAAGACCAATTGGTGCAGCATACATGATGATGCGCATCATACGTAATATGACAGTCATCGCCGAATTCAGAAAGTCGGCAACAGTTTTTCCTTGTTCTCCTGAATAAGCAGTTGCAAGCCCGAAAAGCACTGAAAACAAAATGAGTGGAAGTAAATTGGACTTTGTAAAAAGCTGCAGGAAGTCTGGCACAGTAAAGGTATTTACAAAAAGCTGACCGGATGAAAGTTGTGTCGTTTCTGTAAATTCGGGCAGATTTGCCATCAGAGCAGCTTTATCTATACCTTCCAGGGGATTATAGAACAAAGTAAGTACATAGGCTGTAATAGCGGCAATCAGAGCAGTCATTAAAAATACCAGCACGATGTTAGTAATCACTTTGCCTATCATATCCATCTGTTTCATATTGTAGATCGCTGACGAAACACTCAGAAAAACCAATGGAACAATAAGAACAAACATCATATTAAGGAACAAATCTCCAACCGGCTTTACAATGGAGGAGCTTTCTCCAAAAACGATCCCGCTAATACCACCTAACAGAATTCCTGCAATCAGGCATATTGTAAATGCATAATTTTTTAATATATTCATTAAAATGATCAATTTGTTTGATTTTACAAAAATACACTTTCGTTTTAAAAAATCAGACTGATTCGGATAATTCTTGATCAAATGATTCAAATTAATTATACTTCAAATCAAATCGGCTGAGCATTCCTTCAAACAGATTGAAATATTATATCTACATTTGTCGTTAATATAAGAAATAAATATGATTACATACATTCTGATTGCTATTACAGCGATTGTATCCTATCTGAGTTTTAACAACAGCCAACTTTTTAATAAGCTGGCATTTATTCCTTACCGGGTAATCCGGTCGAAAGAATGGTATCGGCTCGTTACACATGGGTTTGTACATGCAGACATTACGCATCTGTTTGTTAACATGTTCACTTTTTGGTCGTTCGGCACTTATATGGAAGCGACTTTCAAGTATGTGGGATTCGGTACCGGCGGATACCTGGCTCTGTATTTCGGAGGAATGATTATTGCATCTGTTTATGATCTTATCAAGCGTCGCGACAATCCGCACTATATTTCAATAGGAGCTTCGGGGGCTGTTTCGGCGGTTCTGTTTACTTCAATATTCTTTAATCCATGGGGGAAAATTCTTTTTTTCGCCATACTTCCCATTCCTGGTATTATTTTCGGGTTTATTTACCTGGCATACTGTCAGTACATGGCCAAACAGGGAGGCGATAACATCAATCACAACGCCCACTTTTACGGAGCCGTTTATGGTTTTGTATTTCCTTTGCTGCTTGAACCATCATTAATTCACACTTTCCTGGCAAATTTCTCTTTTTAAATTTAGTTCTAAATGTCGTCTTGCTTGGTTTCAATCCGTTTATAGTGACATAGCATCAGATTTCCGTTATCATCATGCAGATGCATGCCATTGCCTTCGCAGTAACGAAACAGTTTGCAGTTTGCACACTGCCCTTTCCGCGCCCATTCACGGTTGCGATAGGGTTTAAACTCGTTTTCCCATACATCCGCCAGATTATCTTTGTAAATATTTCCCTGATAAAAGTTGGCTCTGATGCTCGGACAGCCTGAGATTGATCCGTCTGCCAATATGGAAGCGATGGTAACCCCTGCATGACACTCGTAAAACTGGTCGCGAACTTCCATTTCATAATTTCCAAGAAAACCTTCGCAGCCGTAATTAAGATGAATGCGGCCTTCCATACGGGTAAACCTTATAAAATCAAGCAAAACAGTAAATTCCAGATTATCCAGCTGTAATGACGGATTAGAAGCCGCCCTGCCTGCCGGAAAAATCGTAAAAATTCGCCATCGCTTTACTCCCATAGAAATCAGCTGATCACGAAAAGCAGGAAGAGTAGCAAGATTTTCTTTGTTGACACAAGTAACAACGTCCCATGTCAACTCCTCTTCTCCTGCAAGCATTTGAACAGCCTCAACAGATCGTCGGTAACTGTCGGGGTGGCAACGCAACCAGTTATGAGCTGCTTCAAATCCATCCAGACTGATAGAAAGTGTATGCATTCCGGCAGCCAAAAGAGCATCAAGCTTACGTCGGGTAAGCAGAAAGCCATTGGTTACCACACCCCACGGATATCCGCGGCGGTATAGTTCGAGTCCGCAAGTTTCAAGATCGTCACGTAGCAGAGCTTCTCCACCTGTAAAGATAACAAGCAATTTGTTGGGATTGACAGAGGGAGTTAATTGGTCTATTACACGAAGGAAATGCTCTGCCGGCATATCAGCCTGATGCGCCTTTACGTGGCAATCACTGCCACAATGACGGCACGAAAGGTTACAGCGCAATGTACACTCCCAAAATAGAGTTTGCATTTCGTGTTTAGCCAAACGAGTCTTTCTTATCCTCCGAAATAACTCCAAGCCAAGCCATTTACGAATCGTAAGCTGCTTATTCATCTTTACATTATTAAATTACATACGCAGAAAGTACAGTGTTCACATTAAATACATAGATGCAGCACTTGTAAAGATTGCTGCATCATATATTCTTAAAAAATAAGTAAAGCGGATAAGCAAAGAGCAAATAAGAGAACATTTCTTCCAGTATGAGCAAGTGTGTCATTAAGTGCCTTCCCCTCTAAAGAAATGAGTTCGCGCCATGTTTGGATAAAGAGTACGAAAAATATTCCGAAAAGAGCAACCTTCCATGCCTCACATTGGAGCAAAAGCGGAAGAATAAGCAAAATGGGAGCTATACCATTAAAGAGATAAAGCCATCTTCCAAAACGCCTGCCAAACAAAACAACAGAGGTTCGCTTCTTTACCGCTTTATCCTGAAAATAATCGCGGTAATTATTTACAATCAAAATGTTAACAGAAAGCAATCCCATTGCTATCGAAAGAATAAATGCCAACAATGTAAAGCTGCCAGCTTGTACATAATACGTAAATACAACTGGAATAATGCCGTAGAAAAGCAGTACACAAACATCTCCCAGTCCGTTATAGGCCAACGGAAAAGGACCGGCAGAGTAGGCCAATACACATAACGCAATGGCGATACCTACGGGAATTAGTTCCCATCCGGAATAAAAAAGCAGCATACATCCCGAAATACAAGCAAGTCCAAGTGCTATAAAGGTACCACGCAACATAGCTTTGGGTGTTATCCACCCGGAAGCTACTGCACGTTCGGGACCAAGTCGATCTTCTTTGTCGGCCCCTTTCTTAAAATCAAAGTAGTCGTTGGCAAAGTTGCTGGCAATCTGCGCCAGCAAAGCTACCATCAGGCAAAGCAAAGCAGGCATCAGCCTGAACGACCCTTCGCGGTACGCCAAAGCCGTTCCAACCAAAACAGGGCTTAACGAAGCAGGCAGCGTTTTAGGCCGCGCTGCTTCAATCCATGCACGGAGAGGTGATATCTCCATTTTATAACGTAATTTCCAAGGCTTCGTAAGCTGCTCCGGTTTTGGCACGTGCTTCTTCCAAAGAGGCTCCGCGGGCAAGCAACACAGCCATCCGGCGGTGTCCGTGCACTTCGGGTTTGCCAAAGAATCGCATCTGTGTATCGGGCAGACTAAGTACATTTTCCAGGTTACCAAATTGTAATTGGTTGCTGTCGCCCTCTACCACAACCGCACGAGAAGCAGATGGTCCGTGGAAAGTGATATTAGGAACAGGTAATCCCAGTACAGCACGCGCATGCAATGCAAACTGAGACAAGTCCTGCGAAATCATTGTTACCATACCAGTATCGTGAGGACGAGGTGATACCTCGCTGAAAATAACATCGTCGCCTTTAATGAATAGCTCAACGCCAAAAATACCTCTTCCTCCCAGGGCATCAGTAATCTTAGTTGCTATTTCACGGGCCTTTTCACGGGCTGCAAGAGTCATAGCCTGAGGTTGCCAGGATTCGCGGTAGTCGCCATCCACCTGCACATGTCCGATCGGCTCGCAGAAAGAAGTACCGTTGATATGACGAACCGTGAGTTGCGTGATTTCATAATCGAAATTCACAAAACCCTCTACTATAACTTTACCGGCACCTGCACGTCCGCCTTCCTGTGCATACTCCCAGGAGTGCTTAATATCCTCTTCTTTGCGGATAACACTCTGGCCGTGACCCGAAGAGCTCATGATAGGCTTAACCACACAAGGCATACCGATGGTTTTAACGGCTTCGGCAAACTCCTCGAATGTTGCAGCAAAGCGGTATGGAGAAGTTGGGATACCTAGTTCTTCGGCAGCCAGACGGCGGATACCTTCACGATTCATGGTAAGGTAAGTCGCCTTGGCGGTAGGGATAACATGATACCCTTCTTTTTCAAGTTCAATAAGTGTAGTAGTAGCGATAGCTTCCACTTCCGGAACGATATAATCGGGCTTTTCTTTCTCAATAATTTCGCGTAAACGTGCTCCGTCAAGCATAGATACCACATACGAGCGGTGAGCCACCTGCATGGCTGGAGCATTAGGATATTTATCGAGGGCAATCACCTCTACTCCGTATCGTTGTAATTCTATTACAAACTCTTTACCTAATTCTCCGGATCCGCACAATACTACCTTAGTAGCTACCGGCGACATGGGTGTACCTATTTTTACCATAATATCCCTGTTTTTTTTATTTTTATGCAAAAGTACCTGTTAATCTAAAATTGTGCAACCCGAAAGATAAAAAACTTATTTATTTTCCTATATTTGCGCCATGAAAAAATTGCTTTTTCTACTTCTTCTCTTTTGCGGCTACTTTCTGCTGGATCCGGCTCAGTTCGGTGTCAGCGGAGACTTTAAGTTTGCGCCCCAAAACGAAATAGTAAAAGAAAAGACTGATTTTTCAGACATGCAAGCTCGCATCATGACACTAAAAAGTGATTTGAGCACTTCTACTTGTCTCACCCCGCGTACAGTTCAACTTACACCTTCCTCTTTTTGTGAGCGTTATACACGTACTGCAGAAAGACTTCTTCAGGGAGTCCGCATCAAAAACGTAAATCTGCTTCTCAAAACGTCCGAAAGTGTAGCCTTAACCGAATCTGTACAAGTATCATCTCTCCGTTTTTGCACCGGATACCTTGTATTCGCGTTGCGAAAAATAATTATTTAGATCGAACGACATTTTGTTTTGTAACGTGTGGGATACCAGTCTCATACCATTATTCATGCCTTTTATTTCTGTAGTTATCTGCAGCAAATAGGCTATAGTATTCATCAATAAAATTCAACAAATATGTCAGCAAAAAATTCATCTAAATTCAAAACATACTTTTTCATCATTCTTACAATTCTTGGTTGTATACTGGCTTGTTCCTCACTTATTCCAAACGACTATCTCAAACTTGTGATTGTTATGGGTTCCTTAATAGTTGGTATTTATGGAATTTCTAAAGGGCTAAGCCACTCTGTAACGAACGATTCTGAAGAAAAAAAATAACAATCATTTATCTAATAAAATACAATTCATTTATAAAATGAAAATTAACAAAGATCTGACAGATGCAGTGATGATGTTGTCATTCATTGCTCTGGTACTCATAGGAACATCCGAATTCGAAAATGATTTTAGTAAAAATATAGTAATGGTAGCCATGGGATTCGTTTCGGTTGCCTCTGTGGTATTAAGAATTGTTAGCGGACGTCAAAACTCCGGCAACAATGAACATTCGCATTAATTACGATAAAGGAGATATCCCTTTCACTAAAAAAGGTTGCCGGTAAATAAACCGGCAACCTTTTTTTATTTGGTTTTAAAGAAAGACTTATCTCTCAGCAAATTTCCTCTTTTCCTTTATCAGAATAACAGAAACGGCAGCTAAAAGCAGGAAACATCCACCGGTAAGCAGTGCATACATTGGATGTCCGTTATATACATTGTGTACAAACCAACCGTGAATAACCCCATTTACAATTTGGGGAATGGTGATAAAGAAATTAAATATACCCATGTAAGTTCCCATTTTTTCGGGAGGCAGACTGTCGGAAAGGATTGAGTACGGCATTGCCAGGATACTTGCCCAGGCTATACCAATTCCAATCATTGAAAAGAACATCATATCAGTATTTGTAAGCAGATACATGGAGATAAGTCCTACTCCCCCCAACGTTAAGCAGACAGAGTGAGTTGCCTTTCGTCCCAGAAAACGGGCAATGGGGATAAGCATCAGGGCAAAGAGCATGGCAACAAAATTATAAACACCAAACAACTCTCCTACTTTATCGCCAGCTATGGAATAATCGGCCGAGGCCGGATCGGTTACCCCATATACATGCTCGGCCACGGCCGGAGTTGTATACACCCACATGGAGAACAATGCAAACCAGGAGAAGAACTGACAAAGTCCGAGCTGAATCATAATCTTGGGCATATGCCTTATGTCGTGCATGATTTCAAGAAAACCATTTTTCTTTTCCTTTACTACCCCTTCTTTCTTTTCTGAAAATTCAGCCAGTTGCTCCGGAGAGTATTCTTTGGTTTTCAAGATAGTCCACATCACACTGCAGAAAAGGATGGCAGCACCGGTATAAAAGGCAAACTTCACATTGTCGGCCACCTCACCGGCAACCGCTGTATTAGAAAGACCGAAAAACTTATTCATAATACTGGGTAACCACGAACCAACCACAGCACCTATCCCTATGAGGAATGTCTGAATGGAAAATCCCATGGTATGCTGTTCTTCGGGCAACATATCACCCACCAGGGCTCTGAAAGGCTCCATGGTTACATTGATAGATGCATCCATAATCATCAGCATACCTGCACCAATTAGAACGGGCGACAATATAGCATTAGCAGTACCCGGCGAAAGGAAAAGACCCGCATTTGGCATTAACACCAGGGCAATTGTTGTTAGAATGGCCCCAACCAGAAAGAATGGGCGTCTGCGGCCCAACCTACACCAGGTTTTATCCGAATAATGACCGATAATGGGTTGAATAATCATCCCTGTAAGAGGAGCAGCCAGCCAAAACAACGAAAGATGCTCAACATCGGCTCCATAAGTCTGGAGTATTCTGCTTGAATTAGCATTCTGCAAAGCAAAACCGAATTGTATGCCGAGGAATCCAAAAGTAAGATTCCATATCTGCCAAAAATTTAAAAAAGGCTTTTTCTTCATAAGATGTACATTAAGGTTACAAACCGGCAACAAACTTAGGAAATAAATCCGAATAGCTATTGCCGGAAATCAAAAAAATCAACGGGTAGTTTCGCGTACGACCAAATTTGTCTTGATTATTTTGTTTACAATCTGATCGTTTTCACGTCTGCCTTCAATATGATCAAGCAATAAACGCATGGACGTAGCTCCCATTTCATAGCCGTGCTGATCTACCGATGTTAATTGGGGATTGCTTAACTCGGCAATAGAATTGTTTGTGAATCCGCAGATGGAAATATCTTCGGGCACCTTTAACCCTTTCGATTTAACTACATTTAAAATACCGAGGGCAGTTTCGTCGTTTACGGCAAAGAAAGCATCGGGAGGCTCCGGCAGCGAAAGCATTGCGGGAGTAATCTGCATTGCATCGGCATAATTGTTACAAATCGACATCAGCGACTTATCAATCGCGATACCATTTTTACGCAACGCATCTTCGTATCCCATCCTTCTGTTTCGTGAGATAGGCATATGCGACTCCGATCCGTAAAATGCAATACGCCGGCAACCGGTTTTAATAAGGTACTCTACGGCCGACTGCACGCCTGCGTAGTCATCCACCACAACGCGGTCGGTCAATATGCCCGTACAAATCCTGTCGAAAAACACCAGAGGCACACCACTGTCAATCAACTCCTGAAAATGAGAAAACGAAGTCGTTGTTTTGGCTACCGAAGCCAGCACACCACATACCCTGGATTCCTGCAGCGTACGTGCACCTCTTACTTCCCGTTCGTATATTTCGTTGCTTTGGGTGATAATTACCCTATATCCTTCTTTTTCAGCTTCATCCTCTATACCCGACAAAATGGAGGAAAAGAAATAATGCACAATCTGAGGCAATATAACGCCAATGGTTTTGGTATTGCTTGTCCGCAGACTTAAAGCCAAAGCGTTAGGTTTGTATTTATGTTCTTTTGCATAAGCCAAAACGAGTTCTTTTGTTTCCTTGCTGATATCCGGATGGTCTGCCAACGCACGCGACACCGTGGAAGGTGCTACATTAAGGGACTTAGCTATATCTTTAATTGTTATTTGCCGCTTCTTCATTCGGTTATTAATTTTACACTACTCAAAAATAATAGTTTTTAATTAAAAAACAACATTGTTGATGCATATATTATAAAATTATAACTGAAATTTTCGCCCATTGCAATCGATTGCGGAATCGATTGCATTGAAATAGACAGCTTTACGCAAACTTTTCAGGACTTTCAGTGTTTTGTATATATACTTTTGCAACGTTGACTGAATTTATTAAAATTAAACACAAAATAGAGTATTAATCTTAAATTAACTAATGCATGAAAGAAAAGATTCATTCTTGTAAGGTTAGAATCCTCCTCTCCATAGCGATGGGATTGTTATTCTCCTTGAGCGTCTTTGCACAGGAAATTACCCTTAAGGGTAATGTAAAAGACCTAACTGGTGAACCCATAATCGGGGGTAGCGTGCTTGTAAAAGGTACTACCAATGGAACCATTACCGACTTCGATGGTAATTACACTCTCAACGTGCCGTCATCGGCGATAATTGTTTTTTCTTATGTTGGTTATATTCCACAAGAAATTAGTGTACAAGGCAAGACAATGCTTAACGTTATATTAAAAGAAGACGTTGAAGCTTTGGACGAAGTTGTGGTTGTTGGATACGCAACCGGTAGCAAACGTACAATTTCGGGTGCGGTAGACCGTATTAAGAAAGAAGACATGAATGTGGGTATTGTTAACAACCCCCTCGAATCACTTAAAGGAAAAGTAGCCGGTGTGGTTATTTCCAAAGCAGGCGGCGACCCTTCTGCGACTCCTTCTATCCGTGTTCGTGGTACTACCTCATTGTCTGGTGGTAACGACCCGTTGGTAGTTATCGACGGTGTATTTGGCGACATGGGACTACTTAATGCCCTCGCTCCAAGCGACATCGAAACATTTACCATCTTAAAGGATGCTTCGGAAACTGCTCAGTACGGTTCACGGGGTGCCAGTGGTGTAATTGTTGTTACTACTACAAAAGGAAAATCGGGTGTTGTTTCTTTAAGTTATGATGGAACATTCGGTGTGGAGAGTATCTACAAAAACATCGAAATGATGAATGCCGATCAATTCAGAGCTACCGTACTGGAAGGTGGTTATACCAATGCCCTGGATGGTGGAGCCAGCACAAACTTCTTTGATGAGATGGAGCGTACCGGTTATACGCAGAATCACAGATTGTCGTTTGGCGCAGGAAGTGAAACTTCAAATTACAGAGCCTCCATCGGTATTATTTCACAGGATGGTATCATCGAAACCAGCAATATGCGTAACTACACAGCAAAACTGGATGCAAGTCAGAAGATGTTTAACAATAAGCTTGCCATTGAGTTCGGTGTATTTGGTTCAAAGAAATTAAACAATTACGTTAACGATCACCAAAAGACATTCTATTCGGCAGCTTCTTCCAATCCTACATTGTCTGCGCTTCAGAACGAAGATGGCACATGGCCGGAAGATCCTAACGCAAACGAAATTGACAACCCGCTGGGTCGTCTTACCATCCAGGATCATGAAGATAACGCTTACCTGAACGTACATGGTAAGTTGTCTTATAATTTCACATCCGATTTGATGTTAAGTGCTTTTGGATCTTACACATACAATGCCAAAGTAAATTCGACTTATATCCCCAACAACATCAAGGCTGGTATCCGTGAAGGTTCAGGTAAAGCAAACCGTGCTCAGAAAGGCAGCGATATCCTGATGGGTAACTTAACACTTACCTACAAAAAGCAGATGGACAAACATCATTTCGATGCATTGGGACTTGCCGAAGTACAGAGTTATCAGTACAACGGTTTCGAATCTACTGCACGTGGTTTCGGTACGAACTACTTCGGATACGACAACCTTAAAGCAGGTGCAAACGTTAAATACGGCGATGTTAGTTCTTATGCGAATGAATACAATATTTCTTCATTCTTAGGTCGTTTAAACTATATGTACGACGATCGTTACATTGCTACGGTTAACATTCGTACAGACGGTTCTTCCAAATTGGGAGCAAACAACAAGTGGGGCTTCTTCCCTTCTGCCTCTGCAGCCTGGGTACTAAGCAACGAGGCATTCCTTAAGGATGTAGAGCAAATTACAAACATCAAACTAAGAGTTGGTTACGGTTTAACCGGTAACCAGGACGCTATTTCTCCTTACAATTCGCTTTCACTTATGCAACCAACCGGTATCACAACCGTTAACGGTCAACAGACAGTTACCTACGGATATGCCCGTAACGCGAACCCGGATTTGCAATGGGAAAAGAAGAAAATGTTCGACGCTGGTGTGGACTTCAGTTTATTTGAAAGCCGCGTGTCGGGATCTGTAGACTACTACATGTCGCGTACTTCCGGATTGCTTTACGAATATGCTGTACCGGTTCCTCCGTTCTTGTACAACAAACTTCTGGCCAACCTTGGCGAAATGGGAAATAATGGTATTGAAGTATCACTGTCGGGAGCCATCATCAAGACAAAGGACATCGATTTTAAAGTGTCTGCCAACGTATCATTCCAAAAGAACAAACTGCGTTCACTTAGCGGAACCTATATGGGTCAGGACCTTTCTACATCCGAATATATGCGTTTGGGTAGTATCAACGGTGCAGGATTTATCGGCGGTAACACCGGTGTGATTTATCAGCTGGTAGGCCAACCCGTAGGTGTATTCTATTTACCTAAATCAAACGGTATAATCAACGACGGTTTGGGCAGCTATACCTACCAGGTAGACGATCTTGATGGCAACGGTATTGTCGACATCAACGATGGCAACGACCGCTATATCGCTGGTCAGGCTACTCCTAAAGCATTCCTTGGTACAAATGTTAGCTTCCGTTACAAACGATTCGATATCCAGACACAGCTTAACGGTGCGTTCGGACATAAAATCTACAACGGAACTTCTCTTACCTATATGAATATGAATACATTCCCATCATACAATGTATTACCCGAAGCTCCGGCAACAAACATCAAGGACAACACAGTAACAGACTATTGGTTGGAAAAAGGAGATTACGTGAACATCGATTACGTTACATTGGGTTATACATTCAATACCGAAAAGATCAGTAAGGTGATTAAAAACATCCGTCTGACGGCTTCTGTAAACAATGTACATACATTTACCAACTACTCCGGTTTGTCTCCTATGATTAACAGCACGGTTGTTGGAAGCGATATGGGTGTAGACGACAAACGTTTCTATCCGCTGTCCCGTACATATTCTATTGGTCTAAACTTGAACTTCTAATTCTATAGTAAAAATGAAAAAGAAATTATTATATAGCTGTCTTATTGCAGCAGCCACGCTGGGTTTCTCTTCATGCGATTCATTCCTGGAAGAAGATCCCAAAGATCAAATGCCCGAGTCAGAGGCATACAAAAGCCCCTCATTGATTTATCTGAATACGGTTGCCAACTTGTATACTCAAATCGGAGCTACCGGTGGTGGCGAAGGTTTAGGTGGTACCGACCGCGGTTTGTACGACATCCAGACATTCACCAACGACGAGGCAATGATTCCTACACGTGGCGGCGACTGGGAAGACGGTGGTTTGTGGAGACGTTTGTACCTTCACACATGGGATAAGTCTGAGGCTCCGTTCAAAAGCACCTGGGATTATCTGTATAAAGTAATCGGCTTGTGTAACCAGTCGATCGACAAGCTCGACGGATTAATGGCTAACGACCCCGAAAATCAATACCTGCCGGTTTACAAAGCCGAAGTACAGGGAATACGTGCCATGTATTATTACTACCTGTTGGATTGTTTCGGCAGAGTGCCCATTGTTGAAAAATCAGATATTCAAATCTCTGATGTAAAACAGGCAACCCGCAGCGAAGTATATGCATTTGTTTGTAAGGAATTGCAAGAATCTTTACCCCTGTTAAGCACTTCAAACAGCTCGAAAGAAGGAGAATATTACGGACGTATGACTCGTCCGGTTGCTTTCTTCCTGCTTACCAAGCTGGCGCTTAATGCACAGGTATATTCGGACGACGACTGGACAGACAACGGCGGAGTACCTAACGGAAGCACCAACTTCCAGAAAGACGGACAAGCTACCCTTTGCTGGGATGCGGCTATCGCTTATGCAGACTCTGTAAAGGCGTTTGGATATACATTGGCTTCCGAATTTTCGGCTAACTTTAGTGTAGGTAATGAAAAGTCTCCCGAAAACATCTTTGTAATTCCGATGGACCCTACAAAGTATTCGGCTCAGTTCTATTACATCATCCGCACGATTCACTATGAACACGGAAAAGCCTACTCGATGGACGGATGGAACGGAGCTTCGGCAACAAAAGAATTGCTTACAGCATTCCGCAGAAGCAAAAACGATACACGTCTGGAGAAGTCATTCTACACCGGAAAAGTAACAGGACCAGACGGAACTCCGGTAATGAACGGTAAAGTGGAACTTCAGTACATGCCCGATGCCATTGCCATCGACCTCTCTGGTGCTGCAGAAGAAAAAACAGCCGGTGCACGCTGGAAGAAATACGCGATAGACCCTTCGGCACAGTCGGCCGGCAAGTTACAAAGCGTGGACTTTGTATTGTTCCGCTACGCAGATGTATTGCTTATGAAAGCAGAAGCCAAGATCCGCAAAGGACAATCTGGCGACAATGAAATTAATGAAGTTCGCAGTCGTTCCGGAGCACAGGAATTATCCAATGCAACACTAAGCAATCTATTAGATGAACGAATGATCGAACTATCCTGGGAAGCTGTCCGCCGTTCGGACCTTGTTCGCTTTGGCAAATTCACAGCAGCTGTAGACGGACGTCAGGAGAGTGATCCTCATGTAAACGTATTCCCTATTCCGCACGATGTTATTTTGCTGAATAAGAATCTTACACAGAATCCGGGATATTAATCTTATTTATCTACTATAAAAGCATTAGAACATGAAAAATATTTTAAGTTATATATCGGCATTTATCCTGATACTTCTATCAGCCACAAGCTGTGAGGATAACGAAAACTGGAAAATCGTTACCGAAGCTCAGCCGGGAACCTACATCGTAGGTACGGCAACAATCTTCAGCGGTGAAGCAACCAGTTCGGCACTTAAACCAATCAAATTGGATGGAACAGATTCCAAGAACGATTTGATTGGTATTTATACCTGGCTTAAAGCCGAAGGAGAGTTCAACATCTCTATTTGCACAGAAGCCGGAACAGATCCGGTTCATTTCGGAAAGGGTGCATCGGTCGAAGAAAAAGCAGATGTAATTTCAACCAACGCTCTTGATCCGAGCGGACCAGCCTTCAAAGTGGCTAAAGACGGTTTGTACTATGTTATTGTAAATTCAACGTTGCAACAGGTATCTATCCTTCCTGTAAGTTGGGGTATTATCGGTGCTGCCACCGCAGGATCATGGAGTTCGGAAACTCCGTTTAACGCTCCTAAGTTTGATGCAATAAACAATACCGTAGAATGGGAAATGTCTACCGTGCTTAGTGCAGGCGAATTCAAATTCCGTTTCAGCGGAAACTGGGGATACGAAATTCCTTACGATGCAACTACGAAAGTAAAGATCTTTACAGACATTACCGGAACTAAGAGTGGCGCCGACAACCTGTTAACCGAAGGTTATGTTAGTTTGCAGACAGGCGGAAGCAATCTTTTAACGAACATTGGTGGCGAGTTTAGTGTTTTCATGAAGTACGATATACGCAGCGGCGTATTCAGTGCCAAGTATATTCTTACAGGCGAACCGGTTGTTCCTCCAACTTATCCCGAAAAGGTATTTATCGTTGGAGACGCATTCAGGGGATGGACTCCTGCTACGGATGCAGAAGAAATGGTTCCTGTAAACGGTACACCCGGCTCATTCTGGAAGATCGCTTACCTCAATGCAGGCGGATTTAAGTTTACAATCAAACTCGACTGGGGCGGCGACTTTGGTATAGCCGAATCAAATACCGATGCGATTGGCGAATACACCAAGGGCGGAAACAACATCACTGTTGCTACACCGGGTTATTATATGATCTTTGTAAATCTTGAAACAAACGTAGTATCGGTTACAGCTCCGGCAGTTTACCTTTACGGTGATGCCAATGGCGGTACCTGGGCATACGACGAAGCGAATAAGTTTACGGTAGACAATACAGCGAAAAAGATTGTATCTCCTGTGTTTAAGGCAGCTGGCAACTTACGTATGTGTATCAAGCATCCGTTGCTTACCGACTGGTGGAAGGCAGAGTTTAACGTTATAAGCGGTGTAATCGAGTACAGAGGCAATGGTGGCGATCAGGCTGCAGTTCCTGTAACTGCCGGTCAGACTGTTTCGTTAGACTTTACTAATAAAACCGGCGAAATAAAGTAAAACTGTACGTTCACTGAAATAATTTAATAAAAGCAGAACCACAGCTTTGTGGTTCTGCTTTTTCAATACTGATTGATATGAGAAAAATTCTACACTTCCTTCTTTTAGTACTGTTCCTGTCGCCCGCCACGTGGGCACAGGTCACTACCCTTCCGGCCATTGTTACCGAAACCGGACAGGTTGAGATTACCTTTGATGCAACCCTCGGCAATAAGGGATTGATGGGATATACCGGCGACGTATATGCCCACACCGGAGTTATCACCAATCTCAGCACCAGTGGAAGCGATTGGAAATATGCCCCTACCTGGGGAGACAACAGTCCGAAATACAAAATGACCAAGGTGGAAACCAACAAGTGGAAACTTGTTATTTCGCCGGATATCAAAACATGGTATGGCGTTTCGGCTACCGAACAAGTGCTCAAGCTGGCCTTTGTTTTTCGCAGTGCGGACAATACGCTGCAGGGCAAAGCAGAGGGAGGCGCCGATATTTTTGTAACACTGAACGAAGCACCCTTTACCCCAACCACCCCGGTTGTGCAGACAAGACCGACAGGCGTGATGGACGGAATCAATTACATAGACGACAATACCGTTACGCTTGTACTTTACGCGCCCTATAAAACCCATGTCCACGTGATGGGCGATTTCAATAACTGGACAAAAGACAATGCCTACCAGCTGTACAAAGATGGCAGTTACTGGTGGATTACCCTTACCAACCTCGAAAAAGGAAAAGAATACGCCTTTCAGTATTTAATAGACAACAGCCTGAAAGTAGCCGATGCATATTCAGAAAAGATACTCGACCCGTCCAACGATAGCTATATCCCCACTTCGGTTTATCCGAACCTGAAACCCTACCCTGCCCTGGCCGAAGGAATTGTATCGGTTATTCAGACCGGGAAAACGGCTTATGCCTGGACAACAACCAACTTTACCGCTCCTCCGGCCAACCAGCTTGTTATATACGAATTGCTGGTGCGCGACTTTACCACCGAAGGCACCATCAATGCGGTAACGGCCAAACTCGATTACCTGAAAAGTCTTGGCGTGAATGCCATCGAGCTTATGCCTGTTCAGGAATTCGACGGGAACGACAGCTGGGGATACAATCCCTGTTTCTATTTTGCCCCCGATAAAGCCTACGGAACCGAAAACGATTACAAACGATTTATCGACGAAGCACATAAGCGCGGAATGGCGGTTATACTCGACATCGTGTTTAATCACGCAACAGCGCAGCATCCTTTCGCAAAGATGTACTGGCAAGGAAGTGCAACCTCCTCTACAAACCCCTGGTTTAATGTAACCGCACCCCATCCATACAGCGTGTTTCACGATTTCAACCATAATTACCCCGGCACGCGCACTTACTTTAAACGGGTGCTGAAACACTGGCTTACGGAATATAAACTGGACGGATTCCGGTTCGACCTTAGCAAGGGACTTACTCAAACAGCATCCACCGAATCAACTGCATCCAATTACGATGCCACCCGCATAGCCATATTAAAGGAATACAACAATCAAATCCAGGTAGTTCATCCCGGAGCCTATACCATTCTGGAACACTTCTGCGACAACACCGAAGAGATGGAACTTGCAGACAACGGCATGATGTTGTGGGGAAATATGAACAACGCCTTTTGCCAGAGCATAATAGGATGGAATACCGAAACCAACTTCTCACGCACAAGCGCCAAATACAGGGGTTGGAGCGACAACCTGCTTATTGCCTATCAGGAGAGTCACGACGAAGAGCGTACCATGTACAAGGCAAAGACCTTCGGTACGGCTCCGGTAATGGCAAGCACTTCCATACAATTAGACCGGGCGGCTGTCAACGCAGCATTCCTGCTTACCATTCCCGGTCCGAAGATGATCTGGCAGTTTGGAGAACTTGGTTACGATATCTCCATCAACGAAAACGGACGAACCGGACGTAAACCCATCAAATGGGAGTATCTGCAAGATCCCGACCGGGCAGATTTGCACTACACCTACTCCACGTTACTAGCCTTACGCAACGAATATCCGCAGGTATTTGCTTCGCCAACCACCGAGTCGCTGCGGGTAACCGAAAGTTATTGGGACAACGGACGAACCGTAACGCTGCAGCACCCCGACGTAGATGTAGTCCTGGTAGGAAACTACAACACCACATCGGCATCGGTAACCATACCCTACACCAAAACGGGTACCTGGTACGATGTGTTTACCGGCGATAGCTATACCGTAACCGATATAAGCACACCCGCCCCGGCAACGCTGCCGGCAAATAGTTTCCGACTGCTTACCAGCGAGAAAACAACGGTCGACAACGAAACCATCACTTTGCCTGCTGCCGCGGTGGTTTATCCCAACCCTACCACCGGCTTCGTGCAATTTTCGGACGCAGCGTCGGCCAAGCAAGTAACCCTGTTCAACACCCTCGGACAACAAGTACTGCAACGCAACGTTACCAGCGGAACCATGCAGATAGGCAACCTGCCCGCAGGTCCCTACTTCATGCAGATAGTAACCAAAGGGAAAACAGAAACGGTAACAATCATCAAAAGATAACCCCCTCAATTATACCGGGCAGGAGCAAAACCCCTACCCCATAAAAGAAATTGCCCGGACCAGCTATTCAATCAGCTGTCCGGGCAATTTGTATGTAAACGAACTACTTAAAACTTAGAAACAAATACCTCCAAAGGCATTAGCGACTTTTTGCTAACATTCGGAATGTTCAGTTCGATCGTTTCGGTTTTGCTCGTATTGGCAGCAATAATAAACTTACTACCCTTGTCGTCCTTTATCATATAATGCAAATCGTTCACGAACTTGCTTTCCGCAGTATTCATATAAACGATCGGCAAATTATCCGTCAGCTCCTTCACCATAGGCTCAAGCGCTTTGAAAATCTCCGGCGTATTTGAACGGTCGTTCCAGAACAAAATACCCGTGGCACCATGAATGATAGACGTATAAATCTGGCACTTCAGGTTCTGCACAAAGCGATCCACCGACTCGTCGTTCGGTTTCGCATAACCGTTACCATCAAAAAACATCCACACAGGCGTATCAGGACCAATACCAGCTTTAATGGCATCTACAGTCACCCCACTCAACGTAGGATACGTATTACAATCAATAAACGCATTGATACCAAATACATCACCACAACCCTTATACTCCCTGGCACTTATCTTTATATTCTCAAAAAACAGCGTCTTAAGCGTTTCAAGATCATACTCCGTATAATTTAGCGTGCCATTCTGATAAGTAGGCCTCCCGTCGTACGACTGAATAAAACCAAGCAACGGACGATCCTTCATAATCTTAGCATCCTTTCCCAGCTCCTCGAAAGGAGGAGTTGCAGGCATGGCATCATGGTTACGCAGGTAATTCCGTTCAAAAAGGAAACTGTTACCCGTTGCGATACCAACCAAATCCGTATAAACCAGCGTATTCTTTTCCTGTTTGTTTATCCGTTCCTTCATCTTCTGGCCCACCTCGGGATGCCAGCACCAACCATTGCCGGCGCCACCGCCCACAATCTCGTCTATCGGCGCCCAGATATGATCCACGGGACCATTCAACTCAATAAGACTACTTATCGCACTATCCAGCGCATTTACGAAACTCTTGTCGTTCACATGATTCTTAATGTACTGCCGGCGGGCATAATCCTTGTTGGCATCGTTCGGTATACCCGGAATAGCAGCCTGATACGCATTCAGCATATCATAAAAACCGATAGACCCGGTAATTTCCACCCGTCCCTGCGCATCCTTGTCCTTTCCGGGCATCATGTAAGCCATGTTGTACAGCGGCGTATTATCCAGATACTGCTTGGAAGATTTTCTATAAGCAACCGGATCCTCCTCCATTGCATTAATAGTATACCCGGGCATATTCCAAAGACCAATTGCAAAAAATTTCTCGTAAGTTGCGCTTCCGGGAGTCTTACGCAAAACCCACCCATCCTGGTTGGTTTTCCATGCCGATTGCTGTGAAAAAGATACTGAAGTGCAGAAACAAGAAGCGACTAAAAACAAAAATGTTTTCTTCATCTGTTACTAAAATTAAAAAGATTAATTAATGATTAACAACCAATTGCGCATTTACGGACTCCTTAACGCATAAATCGGCCGTAATGTTCCTTAAATTTTATGAGGTATGCAAATCTTTCAACGACAATTTAATCGATTATTTACTTATTACTGGTAAAGCAAGAAGAAATATAAAAATCTATCTCTGATAAACTGTAATACGTCTTTGTCTGAACATAAATAACGAGCAACAATTTTTAACAATAAAAAAAATAACATAAGTTATATTTTTACATATATTTGTAAGTAAAGGTCTTAGTAATTATTTTTGTACCTTAATACTATTTCAATGAATAACTCAGATAACGCGACTGAATACTCAAAATTATTGCATGAAATGGAGTTGTTAAAGAGTGAAAACAACAAACTGATTGCAAAAATAGAAGAGTTGACTGCGTATAGCGGCCGTCAGACTTTACTCACAGACAAACAGACTCTATTAAATTTGCTGGTATTTCTGGTTGAGGAGGCTCCTTTTGGTGTGTTAGTGAAGAAAGTAAAAGCAAGATCCATTGTGTATTATAACAAGGCGGTTACGGAACTATTTCAGCTAAACGGAGCGCGGTTGCTGGGTACCTATTGGAATAATTTCTTCTCTTCGGAGTGGCTACGAAAAATAGAAATGTTTGATCAGGAATGTATACAAAACAATATAATTAAGACCGACAAGATTCAAATTACAACCAAAGAAGGCGAAACACGTTCGGTGCTTACCATACGACACCATCCGGCGCTGCTCGATACCGAAGATGAAAAATATATTATCACTTTCTTTGTAGACATTACCCAAAATGAACAATGCAAGATGGATATTGCGTCCGCGCTGGAAGCCGACAAACGCAAATCCGAATTTCTTGCCAATATGAGTCACGAGATACGTTCTCCACTTAATGCAATTGTAGGCTTTTCTCAGTTACTGGAAGATGAAGGGGATGCTGAAGAAAGACATACATATGCCG
>Ga0209639_1000208_pt1 | contig 92488 bp, 91 predicted proteins | sample EPASupsiteHSE605_FD_187268 | JGI IMG/M metagenome (GOLD analysis project Ga0209639, IMG submission 187268) | Bioremediated contaminated groundwater from EPA Superfund site, New Mexico - Sample HSE6-05 (SPAdes) (version 2) | ecosystem: Environmental > Aquatic > Deep subsurface > Groundwater >...
CCCAATGTATTCGACTACATGTGAGAGGTTAATAGACTTTGGGATGACTGGCAAGGCTCATTTTTTTGTGCCTTGTCTTATGTACTTTTAGGCTGCCATTCTATGTACTTCTATTTTGCCATATACAATAGTAAAACAATTTAGAATTATACATTTATATTTGCTTATTGTAATCAGATTTTAGTAATATGCTTTCTCGATTCATGTTAGCATTAATGAATTCTTTAAGAAGACTTTTTTCCGCCTTTGTTAAAGAAAGGGATTCTAAAGCCCAAAAATGAATCGCTTTTGTAATTGCATAACTTAATGCTGTGTCGGAGTCATGATCAAGTTTATCTCTAGAAATATTTGGTGATATATTTTCATTAAAGCTATTAATATCAATACTTGATAGTTTAAGCGAAGATATTATTGGTGGCCCCCATAGATAAAATGAATATTGATCAATTAGGACATTTCGTATATATAACCTTGTTTTTATTTTAGAACTGGAATAGGCTATAAAGGGTGTCATAGGGGGCATACATACATTGGATCTCTATTTTACCATTCAAATTGCCTTTATAGGATAGTAAAACAATTTAGAATTATACATTTATATTTGCTTATTGTAATCAGATTTTAGTAATATGCTTTCTCGATTCATGTTAGCATTAATGAATTCTTTAAGAAGACTTTTTTCCGCCTTTGTTAAAGAAAGGGATTCTAAAGCCCAAAAATGAATCGCTTTTGTAATTGCATAACTTAATGCTGTGTCGGAGTCATGATCAAGTTTATCTCTAGAAATATTTGGTGATATATTTTCATTAAAGCTATTAATATCAATACTTGATAGTTTAAGCGAAGATATTATTGGTGGCCCCCATAGATAAAATGAATATTGATCAATTAGGACATTTCGTATATATAACCTTGTTTTTATTTTAGAACTGGAATAGGCTATAATGTCGTTAATCAATGTAAAAAAGAGTTCTCCGTTATCGAAAAAGACATTCTGCTGCGCTGAGTATATCTTTGTTGGCCAATTCATTTCTAGCCCGAACTTTATCAGGTCATCAAATAATAAGTTATCAGTTATTTCATCCCCAATTTGTAAACATTCATGATCATTTATTTCAATATCAAGTCCTTCTTTGATAAATATTGATAGGTTCGTTACCTTGTCCTTGAGAAAATCAATAATCTCTTCTTCATTATCATCTAATAATGAAGCTGCATGCTGATACGCCTCATCTTCAATCAATGGGATATTCCAATACTTTAATTGTTTATTATTCAACAGCAAAGATTGATCAAAATTATCATCAATTAATTTAAGATTATCTCCATCAAAATATACTAACTTTCTATTGCGATCTACTAGTTCATTAATGTGTCTATGTGCAAATGGCTTTTGAACAACTAATGAAATGTATCCATTAATATCCACCAAATATTTAGAAAGGTCTATAACATGATTCTTATCAGACTTATCATCCTTAATAAATGTCAATGGATTATCAACTAGTTCTAATTTACCCTCCTCAGTATTTAATACATTTATTTGGACTGCTTCTGTCAAAAAGTATTTGTTTAAGAAATTAATAATATCTTTACTACTGGCAAAAACATTACTGAATTTAGAATATTCGAGAATTATCTCGGTTCCTTCAAATTTGCTCGCGCTTTCTTCATTAATAACAACAAATTGATTATTTCTTGTCATTGAAACTTGAAATATTATATCTTCGTCATAGTATTGAGTTTTAACCAAAACTGTATCTGAAAGCATAAAGCATGATAAAAAACCTATACCATATTTACCTATTGGACGATAGTTATAACCTTTTAATCTAAAGTCATCGGAAATATAATATGAAACACCTGCATTAAGAAAATATTTCTTCAGAATATATAAAGACATCCCGGTACCATTATCTTTAATAATCACTCTATCGGTTGGTTTATCCAAAATTATTTTTATCTCAGATTTATACGATTTCTTGCCTGTACATTGAATTTTATCTTCTATTTCTTTTCTTGTCATACAGGCATCGATGGCATTTTGCACTAGTTCCCTCAAGCCTATTTTCGGTTCACTATAAAGATTTTTACCCATTAACAATTGTGTGATTGATTCGTATTCTAATGTTAGTGCAAGATCAGATATTGTGTAACCATCCGGTATAATATTGTTTTCTACTGGATGTATCAAGTTGAATTTATAATGATGTTTCATATCAGTTGTGAATTCTCTTGCATCAAGAATTTCTCTATTTATGCCTTTGAAATAAGTTAATATTCCTCGGTGAATTCGAGGTTCTGAACAATTTCCATCAAAGTGTATAACTTTACTACCTGTTTTGATATCTTCTCTAATCTTGTTAAAGTTTTCAATACTAAATTGCTTTTTCCATTCTTCGTTACTTTTTTCTTTTGGTTTGATTAGTTCATACAATGAAGGGGGAACTCTTTGATTATCAAAATCTAGAATATCTCCAAATCGTAATAAAATGGCACAAAACATCGGGTTAATAATATATGAACCTTTTACTGTTTCATATTTTGGGAGTCTTGGCTTAGGCTGATACCTTAGTTTATTAAGAAGCCAATTATAATCCTCAGAGTGACTTTCACAAATTAAGGAAACTTCATTTGAGAAACTAGTATTGGGGTACCCAGGTATAAACAAATAATCTTCTATCGTATTTTTCCCATCAATTAATTGTTCCCTAATATAAACCGCAGAACGTCTTCCATGGATTTTACGTACATAATCTTGCATAGCCTCTGACTCATTATTATTATGTTTCTTTAGATAAGAGTCATAGGATTCATCAGTCAAACTATATTGATTTGACTGAATCAGGTGTTTATCTTCTTCGCTTACAGCCATTCCAATGTCATGAAGTAATGCTGAATAAATTAACACTGCTATTTCTAGGCAACTTAGTTTATTTATATCTTCTATTAATAAAGCCATATGTTGCATTATCCTAATTGAATGAGCTACATCATGCAATGTATACGTTTGGAATGTTTTGGGGATTTGGTTATCTAAAATAGGTTTAACAATTTTATAGACTTCTATGATATTGTTCGTGAATTTATAATTATCATCCTCATTTTTCAATAAATGGCCAAACAGTATAGTGTCCTTAATATTAATGCTGAGTTCTTGATTCAAAATATCATTCCCCTTTGCAACTAGAAAAATGAACATTATTTTACACCAAATCTGGTCCTCCTAGAGGAACAAGCGTAATTTTAGGTTAATATATAATTTTAAATAGAAATTGTCTGGTTTGCTTATGTGAATATGACGAAGATGCCACATTGTAATGTTGCTAACAACCCGTCCAAAATATATTTTTCTAAAGAATGCACACTTATATAGTAGGCTGTGTGAAAACCACTAATGTACCTACTTATTCATCCAATTCCCATCAGTTTTTCTTGCTTTAAATTTGCCATTTAGGATTAGTCTCGAAAACAATAGTGTGTTTTTATACAGCCTAGATAATAGAAAGTTTACTTGCTCTCAAAGAATCCCCTGCAGATGCTGTTGCTGGCATACAATTTTCAGTACGATTTTGGAACGAAGAGAATAGTTGAAGACTTACAGATCCTTTAAATTAATACGCTGGTATTCCAGATTGCTTTTTTTAAATTTATAAGAAATATAGTTTGCAAATCCCTTTTCATGAGTAGAAATCAATAATTGAGATTTCGCAAATTCGCTCCGTAGTAATTCAACAAACGAAATAATATTCAAATCATCCATACATTGAACGGGATCATCAATAAAAATCGACGTTAAGCCATCTCCGGCAAATATCTTATACAAAGCAAGTGAAAAGCTGAGGAGTACACCAGATAGCTGACCTGAACTCATGGTATACAAAACATCGTGTTCCTGTCCAGGCGAGGTAAAACGGATCGAATCCACTTCTCCAACCGCTACTGAGGTGCTTTGTTTGATAAGTATCCCTTGACCCCCCTGATAAGACTGGAGAATACGTGCGCTATAAATATAGAACGGAACCTCAATCTTTGAGATGATCTGTGATTGATATTTTGAAATACTTTGCTTCCATTTCTTTGAATATTCGTCGAGGCTTGGAGCAATATCCTTTTTCAATCTGTCCCGCTTTTTCAGCAAGACTTCAAGTTTCTTGAAGTTCTCCTGCTTTCGGCAAGAATCTTAGAATCCTCCCAATCAAATCCACAGTATTGACAGACAGACGGAGCCTGATTTCCCAATAGATCTGCCGACTTCTTTTCCAACTGTTCTCGAAGCTGCAAAACAGTAGTTAGGGTCTGTTGGGTCGTTTTGGAATTCTTCTGATTATAATTATAACTATCCAATAACTTTTGAATACGGTCTAGATCAACCTGTAGTCCTAAAAGCTGTGCAATCTGATTATAATTTATTTCTGTAAATTTTTCTTGATCCGACAGTTCATACTGGTTGTTTAAGAACTCCCAGGTCTTTTGCCGTGCCAAATATGCGTTTTGACGATCTCCTACAGAAGAATAAAGAATAAACGCTAACAACCTATTTTGTTGAACTTCGAGCGGCAGGGATAAAAACTGCATGCATTTGCGATTCTGCAAATCTTTTTCATACAGATTCAGATTCTGCACAAAAGCTTTAATGCCTAGTATGCTTTGGATTACATTTTGCATGGCCTTTTCATCTTTGAAACGTATCTGGGAGCTATCCCAGAATATTTCTCGTGAAAGCAATTGGAAATACCCAATCGGCTTCGCTGACTCTGTATTCTTCCAGTCGGCGAGATCGTCAGACAAGGCTTGAATCCTTGTTCCTAAATCCTTAATGACATTGTTAAGCTTTTTTTTGGCCTTATCGGCTGCATCCAACTTATTCTTTTCCTGCTCGATCTGGAATAATACATTGATGCTCCGTATACGATCCTTTTCGTTGTTTTTAAAGAAGTCGAGTCGATCTTCTTGCTGCACATAATAGAGCATCGCATACATGTTTTGAGATGTGGATCCAAAGATTTCTATTTGCTTTTCAGTCAATTGGTCTCGTGGAATAAGATAATCCTCCCGTATTTCCTCAGTATCGAAAGAAGGTAGCAGGTAGGTTTTTGTGATTTCTGCTACTTTTTTCGGATTTCGTTCCGCACTGCTTTTAGTCTGGGTGCCACCAGAAATTATTTTTGCAACAACAATAAGCCGAGGCGTTTGCTTCGGCTCCGTGATAATAAATTCGGACTTGATGATTACATCTTTTTTAGGATCATTTGCTAAAAAAATATTCTGATACTTCAAAGTTCCATTAATAGCTGAACTCTCCGAGATCCTTTTAATGGTACCCGTAATGATAAATTCGATCGCATCAAATACACTTGTTTTTCCATATCCGTTTGGGCCATCGAAAACATTTAGGCCACTTGTAAATGTCAGAGTCTGACGATTAAAAATCTTGAAGTTATCTAAATAGATCCTTTTTAAAACAATATTCTTCATTTCGCATCATCTCCTGAAACTGTCGAATCCTCCAAATGATCTTCCCAAATATTTACTATCGCGTCCGAAAGACCTATAATGTCTTTCGACTCTGAATCATTGAGCAACTGAATTACATTGTCCAAGATTGGAGCCATGGAAGAGATATTTTCATCGTTGAAGTAACTCTCTACAGTTCTGAGCCCCTCCGTGGTACCAAACTCGATCGGCATAATTGGAATCTTAATGAAAAGATCGGAGACGAGGCGATACATCGAGTCGTTATGAGCGTTGTCTCTAAAACTAAGAAAATGCTCGGTATTTAAAATATATGTCTGAACAAATTCTATATTAGATTCCATTTCGTATTCATTTTTGAGCTTATCAAATCTTTGTGGATCCTCGGGGTAGTAGCTTAAGACATATTTTTTAAAATAATATGGATCATCTTCGATAGCGATTTGCGTTGGTACCAGCCGTTCTGATTTGATATCCCGCTTCACGCATAGTATAAGAGATGTATTCTTCTCCATATCAGATTCATATTCCTCTGTGTTGCGAAAGGCATTTGCAATAGTTGGTAGAATTTCTAAGAAATCCATGTTTAATAGCTGAGACTCTAACAAAGAAAAGATTAAAAATACCTGACTCTGATCTACGCTGGAATAGAAAGGCATAATCTGAAAGTCAGTTTCTTCATGTTGAAATGAAAACAACGCCGTAGATGTGAATTTAAGTTCACAAAGCATATTGTTAATAATGTTTTTCATCATTCGCTCCTTATCATAAGTCATTCAAAACAGTTATACTATCCTGTAAAGTCTTCATCTGTACCTGCTTAAAGTGATAGATATTGTTTTTGTCCATTTTAAAACTTTCCAAAAAATCCCCAGCATCGTCAAAGATTGAATCGGAAATCAGATCTTTACTCAGAAGAACATCATAATCCATAAATATTGTAGGTAGCTCCGAATTCATCAAAATATTCCGGCAAATCGTTAGTTTAGGCTGCGGAGCATCATCATCCCGGAGAGTGGTCAGCAGGTACAATTTTTTATTCTCGGCAGAAAAAGAGATTGGTAGCCGTATATCCTGAAAGGGTCGCTTAATTTCTGTTAGTCCTTTGAAAAAAGGATTATTATATCTGATACTCTGGCAATATTGATCGAGACTGTTAATGTCAATCTTACTCCGTATATCGGGATTCGTCACAAAGATCCACTCCTTCAGTTGGGCAAATGAAAACCCCTCTATTCGAGCAAATATGGAGCAAAGCTGACAAAAGTCACAGATAGCAGGATCACCTTGGTGTTGATCCAGACATCTTGAATGGTAGTCCTCACAATGATTTAATATCCTATATTTTGCAACATAGAGATAATAATCTTCGCATCGATCAACCGGATCATCGCTTTTTAAAACACTTTCTATTAATGTCAACGGTATCAGACGGTCAAGACAACTCCGATAATTTTTATGCCGCATCATAATATGTTGATCTATTTCACCCAATAGATATAAGAAAATACAATCAAGTAAATTACAATCCTTAATCTTCCAAGAGAAAGCAGGGATTCTTTCCCAGTAATTTTGAATTTCAATTTTGATCAAACCATCAACTTTATCCAATGGACAATGTTCTTTGGGCAAAGGTTGGTTGGGATAAGTATAGATATGCGTTTTATCTAAAGCACTTTGTGACGGCCCGTTTCTAAAATGCTCCAAATCGTCTTGTAAACTTGTTTTGTAAAGAGTCAGAGCCGCCTTAATATTCTCATTTGTGATTCGTTCCTTCGGAAATGATTTATCAAACTCATTCTTTAATGCCGTTATAAAGCTTGTCGGACGTCTAGGCTGATGGATCGTTTTTACTAGCTCAACGAATTGGCTTGGATTATCTAAATATCTATCGATGTATCCAATTGTAGTTTGGAGTGCAGTCCCCGTTGTGATAACTTCCCGTACAGACTCTCTCCATTGACCCGTTGGATAATCAATTGAATTTATTGTATGTAAATAAGCATGCTCAATCGTGGGATACACTTCGATTTTTCTCAGAAGTTGAGTCAGTGCCTGTGCATAGGCGGCCATTTGAGTATCCGTTCGCGCCTTCACCTGATGGATTGACTCATAATATTTTTGACCACCTGACTCATAGAGAATTGAAAAATCCTCTAACCACTCAAGTTCCATATAGTACTGTGAAATCTTTGCCTGTTCACCAGATTCATAAAGTGCGTTAATCTTTTTTAAGGCGATAAAGATCGCAGTTTTCCCTTGATAATTATAGCCACTCCAGCTATTCGAAGCATCGTATTCTAATCTTTGTTCTCCCATGTTATACACGACCTTTATTAAGTTGCTCTGTTAGAACATATGTATTGGACTACTGTAAATTTTCGTATAGAATATAATTGGTCTGTTTACTTATACATTAATACAATATACAACCGTGCTATTTAGTCTCACTTGAGTCGATCAATAAAATCTCGTATCCATCGTCTTTCCACGTTCTTGATCCTATATTCTCTATAGTTCACCCTAATATACTAATATCCTCTAATAATTACCATTCTTTTTCATCATCTCATGGTAGCAACATGGACATCCTTTGTGTACCTAACCAAGCTTCTGAACCCTCCTGATGTTTAATTACGTATTTATCTCATCCCAAAAATCATTTTCATGAACAATTAATATACCATATCCTGCCTTTCTCAGATTCACGGCCTGTTCCACCTTTCGGCCATAGCAAGAGAAGGCCCAACAGGGGTTGCCTCCATTCCCGACTATCAGATAAGTTGTATTTTTTACTACTGTGTTTTTGAATTTGCCGCCTTTAGCTTCAACAATCGCTTTTATATCTGATCTTTTAGCCTTTGACGATACCCCGGTAAAACAGAATAGATTATCTGGTATGATTAACTGCGGGCACATGGCGCAGATGCCTGAAATATTGATGCTTTGCCGAATTTCCTGCAGCTCTATCGTGTTCAGATTATAAGACATACGGGTATCAATGAAATTACTGAAAAACGCTTTCAGCATATTTATTTCTTCAGGCGAAATGCTGCCGTCTCTTAGTACAACTGTCACCAGACTGCAAAGCTCGTCATAAGGGTAAGTTGTAACTAAATGTTCGCGCTCGGATAACCATTCATCAAGCATTTGAACCTCACGCAGTTCGATTCTGTTATCAGCCATTATGCCATGCATAATTCCATGAAGCCTTTGAATATCGCTGGTTACTAAATTATAGTAAATGCTGTTTGTAGAAAACTGATTGCACATCCAGAGGATATCCGCTCTTTCTTCATCGGAAATGATTCCATCTAAAAGTGCTTCTTTAAGAAGATAAACTATTTCTATGAAGGGCTGCCGGTTTAGCAGGTGATGGTTCAGGTTAAACCAGTTTTCCAATTCAGCAATTTCATCTGCATTAATATGGCCGTCAAGAGCAATGCCGTTAATTAGGCCTTCCAGTGTATGTATTGCCTTATCCACTTCGGCCTTCAAAGTGTACTTTCTGAAGTACATTGAGTCATATTCCTGTATAGAAATGTCAATCCCCTCCCTCTTTGGTTCCCATTAATAACAATAACATCAGTATATATTTCTTAAGATTCCAAAGCTGATTTTCTAATCGTCTCGTAAGCGTTGTCTATGTCCAGGTACAGTGAAGCATAATTTTTGCATAGTAATGATTCCGGCAGTAAGAAATCCCATTTTTCCTGTTGCTTATTTTTGACCAGTGTTGCCAGTCCTTCTGCTGAAGAAAGCGGTTCGTGGGCCAGATCCGTCAACGTGTTTCTTACTTCCTCGATAGCACTGTTTTGAATTGAAATGTAAAGGCCTTCATTATTGGCTTTTAGACCTTTTTTGATTAACAACAGGGTTAGTGTATCCTGTACGTTGTCACCTTTCCAGGTAAACCAAACGGTATTCATTCCGAGAGTCAAAAAAGAGCTAGACTCTAGCATAAGTTCTTTATAGTAAAAGCGTGCTTCGCTCAGCAACTCTACTGCGGTTGTATCAAGGAATGGTATAGTTTCAGTAGACCGGAGAACCTCTCGCATCTCCTCCCGCACTTGGTCGTGCAGTCTTGAGCCGTCCCCAAAGAACTTTGGTGCTTTACCACCTTTATCAGGAAGGACCAGGATTACCTTTTGCTGTTCATTGACGTCCTCCACCCGCCAACGCCGACCGGCGAAAATCAGATAGCTTCCCGCAGCGACAGCCCGACTCAAAGGCAGTGATCCGATGGACTTACCGTTATGGATAAGCCGGTATTCCTCATCGCTCTTAAATGCGGCATAAAAGGAATAATGATTAACCAGTTTCTCTCCCAGGTCGCCCAGAAGCAATAAGCCGGTATGGTCCTGGGTAATCACTTGCTTCTCCCCCAACCCGCGCAGAAAAGTAATAAAGTCTGGTTGGGTCAGATTGCCAAAAGGGCCTGTTTCGCAAAGCAGCTGCCAGGCTCGGGCGGCGGTTAACCCACCGTATTGAACTATTCCTGAAAGTATTTGCTGGACCAGGGTCGATAAATGCAAGCCCTGGCTTTGAACCGGTTCACACCAGCCCTTGAGTAAAAGACGCATTATGGCGATGCTCTGTACTAATTGTTCGTGTAGCATGTCTGATAATTGGGACTGCGTGTCTATTTCATCTTCTATACAAAAAGAACGTAGGATGATGGGGTCTTCCTTTTTTCTGCCGGACCTTCCAATCCGTTGACGCAGACTGGCTACTGAGGGCGGTGATCCCACCTGGGCTACGCTTTTTACGGACCCGATATCGATGCCAAGTTCTAAAGTATTGGTGCATATGGCAGTAGCAGGCCGTTCCTTTTTCTTTAAGGCTTGTTCGGATTCCTCTCTTATCTCCTTGGATAAGCTGCCATGATGGGGCCAAAATTCGTTAGGTACTCTGCTCTGCTCACACCTTCTTCTCAGACTGTCGGTGATGATTTCTACAGACTTGCGCGAATTGGGAAAGACCAGGTTGTTACTCCCCCTGAGGGCTAAGAACAGATTCTGTGCCACCCAGTCATAAGACTCTGACTCGCTCTCTTCTTCGGAATTAGCAAGATCCTGGATCTTATTCTTATATCCGAGGAATAGTACTTTGAGTTCTTTTCCATCGGCTTTACTATCGATTATTTCAATTCCATCCGCAGCACCTGGCCGAAGGAATTCGGCAGCCATGGTCATATCTCCTAACGTAGCGGATAAACCAATGCGCGGGACTTTTCTGTTAATCGAGATTTCTAAACGATGCAGGAGGCTTTGCAGTTGTTTACCTCGCTCGGTCCCCATATAGGCATGCAATTCATCAACCACGCAAAAGGCCAGCGAAGCAAAAAGCCCTCGTATTTGGGTGCCGTAGTTCATCAAAAGGGCTTCCAATGATTCCGGGGTAATCAAAACGCAGCCACCTGGTTGGTTGAGAAAGTATTTCTTTTTTGATGCGGAAATATCGCCATGCCAGGGGGTAACCATAATGTCCAGCCGTTCGCACAATAGGTCCAGACGCTCCCATTGATCATTGATCAGGGCTTTTAGAGGACTTATGTAAAGAGCAACCGGATGGGAGTTTTGATTGGACAGCAGGTATGTCAATATAGGAAAAAAGGCCGCTTCGGTTTTCCCAGCGGCGGTGGCGGCAGAAATAATTACATCGTGCCCTTCCAAAATAGCTGGGATGGCCTTCTCTTGAATGTCCCTTAATTCGCTCCATTTCAGTTCCCAAATCGATTTTTGGATGCGCGGTTCGAGGAGGCTGAATGATGACGAAATACTATTGGAGTTTGAAGCTGGCGAGTTCATTAATATTGCCTCCTATTGGCAGAGATACACCGATATTTGCTTGAGTTTCTAATCCATCCAAAAACGCATCGTTCTGAAAGCCCATATCTCTTTCGATCGGGACTTGTCTGAGAAGTTCCTGCCAATCAGCTTGTTCGTTTTGCTCCAGTACTGCCAGAAGATTAATAAAAGAAGTAATGGTAGTGCGGGGGGTTCTAAAATAGTAGTCGCCGATCTTTTGGTTACAGTGCTCCATAAAGGCAACCAGGGCCTGATCGGGCAAAAGATGGTTGGTTGGGTCGCCGTGGGCATGAACATGCCTGAGTTTTTGAAGCAACACAAGGAACTCTTCCTGACTCAGGCTTAAGAGCCTAAGGACAGGATGTGTTAAGTCCACCAGACCGTTTTGGGCAAATGTATTTTCTGCTAGCCGGGATTGGAGTGCGGCATAGCTATACAACCCCCGGCGCATGTCCATAAGGAATTCAGGCGTTCCTCCCATAATGAAGCCCAATCCCTGGTTGTTTCCTTGCAGGGTGTCATTTAGAATACGCAGTATCTGTTCATAATTGGAGTTGCGCGCCTGTGTATTTCCTAGTTTATACAGGTTGACCATTTCATCCAAACATACCAAGAGCCCACTGTAACCGGCCAGAGTCACAAACCGGCTTAACAAGACAAGCTGATCATAAAATGAGGCATCATCAACAATAGTTCTTACCCCCAGAGCCTGGCGGGCTTCTGTTTTCGTGGTATATTCCCCCCGAAGCCAGCGTAGTGCATCCGTTTTCAATTGCTCCTGTCCGGTCTCAAATCCCCGACAGTAAGCTGTTATAACCTCAACAAAGTCAAATCCGTTTACCAGTTCAATCAAGCTATTAAGTTGACTGCGAATAATTTCTTCGGAATTTAAACCCTTAGTACTCGCGTACCTTTTGGCATTGGCTATGAAGCGCTCGATAATTCCTGCCAGTGCACCGCCATCTGGTTTGGTGCGGGTGGAGACGTTTTTCATAAGCTCGGCAAATAGCGAGCGGGCCTGTCCTCCGGTGGCCTGCAGCCTTCGCTCGGGGGTAAGGTCAGCGTGCACGGTGACCAGTTTTTTCTCCAAAGCAACGGCCCGAACCAGATTTAGAAAAAATGTTTTGCCGGAGCCGTATTCACCGATGACCAAACGAAAGCTAGTTCCACCATCAGCTATAGTTTCCAAATCTTTTACCATAGCCTCAATCTCGCGTTTCCGACCGACCTGGATAAGATGCTGCCCCACCCGGGGCACCACTCCAGAGCGCAGGGCCTGTAATAGAGCGTCTCTTTCTCTCGGTTTTATTTTTGTCATTGATTCATCACCATCGCAATCTCTTGATTTATTTCAAAAGGATCTTCTCCCTCGATAAATGGCTCATCGAAACGCTCAAAAGCCGCTTCGTTAATTTGTTCAAGCATGCCTTCCAGCATTAAGTTTCTGTTATAGGCCAGTTCTTCTAATTCCCTCCGATCCCAGGCTGATTTATTGCTTAAAATCTGTACTATCTCAAAGATTGATGGGGTAAGTCCCCACATTTTATCGGCTTCTCCAGGTTTGACTTCCACGGTGTCTATATTTTCGTCTTTTGGCTCAGTTTCGTCCTGGTTGAAAATCGCACTTAACAGCATGGTGACATGTTCACTTTCCTGGTGCAGTGAAGCTACTTTATTCATATCCAAAGAGAATGTGTTGGCTGCTGGGGCTGGATCTCTCGGCGGAGCTGGAATAGAAAACCCAACTCCTGAATCTGAGGCGGCTTTAACCGTAACCGGTTCAGCATAGGAGGAGTGGATTTTGCTATAAAGTACATTTAAATCTATTTCCAACAGGTTGAATATCTTTTCCATCAATTTAATTTCGCTGGCGGAGATGTTTCCATCGGCCTGGGAAACCTGAATCAGCATATCTCCTATGAGTAACCTTTCATTTACCGCTAATGATTGAATTTTCTTTTTCATTCCTTTGGTGGTCAGGGGCTGAGATACGAGCCATTGTAGATGTATCTTAAGGCGTCTTTTCTCAGGTAGATTAAGGTCTGGGGATCGTTCAATCTGGTCATTCAATACATTTATTTCAGTTTGGCTGACTTCCCCGTCTGACTCTGTAAGCATGGCGGCCAAATGCATGCTTAAAGCAGCCAAACCATAGGCAGGGCTGATATTTTTGATGGAGGATTCCTCTAAAGGAAATAAAATAATGGGAGTATCCATTTCAGGTTTAGTTCCCGTAATCCGAAAGTCGGGTTCCATGCCTATATGGCATGAATCCAAACGATCCATGAATAAGGAAAAGCGTTTCTTGGACTTATCCTGCCAATCAGGAAATTGACCCAATAATGTAGAGAATGTTAAGGAAAGTTCATTTTTCTGGAGGAGCCTTGATTGCAAGGACTCTAAATATTTCTTTATATTGCTGGGCCAGACTGAAACCGGTAATTCCAACATGGCATCAAGCGTGTCTTTGTTTTCTGGATTGCGTCCTAAATAACGACTGTAACTATCCAGCTTATCCTGACAGATCTGTACAATTGGGGCAATTTTGTTAATTGCGCTGGTTTGACGACTTACATCAGGCAAATCCAAGATTTTTACATAGTTCTTTCCTGATAATGAATTACTGGCTGTTCTGTGTTCAATCTTTAGCCTGGTTTTATTATTTTTTAATTTTAGACCCTCTTCAAAAGCTCGTGTATATTCTTCGGCAAATAAAGCCTGAAATTCGTTCTGGCATCGATGGGCTGCGGTTCGGGTATAGACAGGAGGATTGGGAGTGGATAAATACCAGGCCAATGCCCAGTCTGCGGAAATGGGGACATCATCCCTGGCCATCTGACCAAGGCATATTTGTACAGTAATAGGTAAGCCAAAATGTTTTGTATGGTTGGGGGCTATCTGCTTATATTGTGAATCAAGATAATGATCGGCCTGGACATAGGCAAGTAGTGAACTAGCATTGGAATTGAAAGAATTATTTTCACCATAGATATTCAATAGTCTTTCCACTTCATTCACGAGGGTTTTAATTTCAGAACTTGGAATGGAAACATGGTTAGTATCATAGAGCAGCCTTCGCTCTAAGCCATAAAAATATAGGAATACGTAGCCGATATCGGCAGCGGGATCATTTTTACCGGTCGATAACCATTTTAAATAAGCTGACCGGGCATCTGGAGATGCTTCTGAGTAGGAAGGCCAGTAGTTTAACCGCCGAACTTGGTAATCATCATGGTTTTTATCAACCTTTAGATCTGGATTGATAAGTGCACATTCAATTCCATAACCGCTAGCGGCAGTTAACCCTGTCCCAACATATATCATTCCATCATCAATTAAGTATCCAGCGATATCGATCGAGCTTTTCGTTCTAATCCAATAGCCTATAAGAGGTTGTACATCAGATCTCTGTTTTCGCTTGTTATTGGAGCTTATCGGTGATAGGGTGCTTGGAGACTTGATGTCGGATATTTGCTGTACGACAGTTGCTGTCACCGGTGGGTTACTTTCATTTTCTATAGTTGGCAAGGGTGACACATCACTTTTTAGGTTATCTTTGCTCAGCCCGGAATTTGTATTCTGTTGGTTAGAGGGCGATTTCTTGAAAAACCAAATAGCCAGTCCAGCAAGACCTAATAAAATAACATATGCCATATGCTTCTCCATGCTTATTACTTATTATTTCTTGATTGACTTCGACAATTTATCTGGCTAATCCTGCCATATTTTCACATTAAGTTACCAATAAAAACGACAACCATCTTGTAATTATGACAATGTTATACTAAAATCCTAAATCCAAAAGTACAAAAATTAATCGGAATTATAATTTACATAAATTGGTAATAGAAAAGACCCCATTAAGAGGTCTTATTTATGTCTTTGTTCAATTTGTCTAATTAAGTATTGTAAATCTGTTTCATTCAGACGTCATTTAGAAGGAAAATAATTAATCTATATACAGATTATAACATCGATTGTCAATAAAATAATCATTTTAAGTGATGTTAGCCAAACAGGAAGGTAGAAATCGGATAAAATTGGCCGAATAGCGTAGTAAACATTGTGAGTTAAGCTCAACTACAATCTCATTTAGCAAAAAGTTTAAATAGCTTTCATTTAATGCAGCGTCCAAAACTCGATTATTACGATGGATATGATTTTTTTGTGCTGCATATTTTTAATCAAGCCGCGATTTCCCATTAAGAAGCAGATGTTGGTTTAAATAATACCGTATCAGCTTTAGAGCTGACATTGATCAGCTAAAATCCTATGAATGGCTAAAAAAGGCCTTGTGTATTCTGCACATGAACAAAACCACAAGGCCAATTATAATATTTGTTTGACATCGAAGATGGAACTTGAACCCCAATACCATTAAAAACGAAAGTTCTGGTTTAGCAGCAGCAACTGCCATCCTTACCCATTTTGGCCATTACCTCCGGTACCAATTCTACTAATTTCTCCAAGCCTCCCTTTTTATTCAAGGAATATACTTGGGCTCCGTTTTCATCAATTATAAGCAGCGCTGTCGGTGAAACACTCAAGCCGGCTCCGCCTCCATCACCTTTGCCAGCTCCGTGCTGGGGATCGTTGCCCTCTCCGCCGCCGGCTCCAAAACCTACACGAACAGATATTAAAGGAATAATCGTCTTGCCATTGCTTTCGATCGGATCACCTATGACCGTCTTGGCCTGGACCATATTTTCCAAATGGGAAACAATTGCCTCGAGATTTTCTTTAAGCATACTTAACAACCTCCTTTTGTTTTTTTCTGAATTTTATTTTCGGCCACCAAATGGCTCTGACCGGCTTACTTAGTAAAAACACTATAAATATAACCAGAATCTGCAGGGGAATAAACCATCCCCGGATACTTCCTTTAACGTCCACAACAGCCTCAGTAAAATCGGGATTTAGATCAATAGAAGCACTCTTTCCAAAAATAACTGCGATTAAACCCGCTGTAACTCCGGTCAAGGATGGATCATCAAAACCATAGGTACCGGATAGGTTAAGGTCCAAATGCAGTGACTGAATCAACTTGCGTAATACAACTTTCACGGCAGCAAATAATCGTCGGTTAATATATGTCGATATGCTGCCAGTTGAGCGCGACACCTTTTTCTCGGTACGGGGCTTTTTGGGGGCGGGGGTTTCTCCTGCCCTTTTAGGGATTGATTTTCTCATGCCCAAGAAGCTCATTGCCCAGTGCAATATACCTTCACTACGGATTATTTCTAATCTGAATAATCCCCCGGCCCATCCTACCTGCCCCTGAAAGCTCAAACCTTCTGCAAATTCTCCCCGAAAGCCGAAGTTAATCGGAACCAGTAATATTATTCCCAACAAGGCGCCAAGGGTGAGAAGGATATAGATTAGTACCGCACTCACTTATTGCCTCCTTTCTGATCCCGGCGCGGGAAGACAAAGCGCCGTGCCAGAGTTATAGTCCCCGACATCAGCTTGGGTATTTGACGACCAGTAGCCCGGCTTACGTTGGAAAGAAGACCTAACCCGGGTAAATAGCTGGCTCCCAGAATGGCAGGTTGCCAGGCTAATTTTTGAGCATCCCAATAACCAGCTTCCGAACTTTGGTTATCTTGCCTGCTACGCACGGCCTGGTGAATAATTTGCTGGCGAAGATAAGGCAGTTCGGCCGGGACATCAATTTCATCGGTTTGGCCTAATTCCAGCCACAGAAGCTGTAAGCGTGCTATTTCCTGACGGCACGAACGGCATTGGCCTAAATGCACCTTCATTGTTTTCCTGGCCTGTGCATCCATTTCCCCATCCAAATACATTTGCAGACTTTCCTGATCGCATTGCACCGGTCTATCCCTCCCAAGAGTAGTATGCAGATAAATCTTTACGCAGAGCAGCTCGCGCCCGGAACAAATGAGTTTTGACCGTACCCAGCGGCAATCCGGTTTCTTCAGCTATTTCCTTATAGCTCATTCCTTCCTGATGCCGAAGGACGATCAATAACCTGTAAACCTGCGGTAATCTGTTTATTGATTCCTGAAGAATAAGACCTGTTTCCTGCCACTCAATTTCTTGGGCAGGATCTTCCCTGGAAGCCACAGTGTCGCCCAGAGTAAGATTGCCTTCCGCTGAAGGTTGATCTAAAAACAGGGGAGAGGATGAGCGCCTTTGCAGGAAATTAACACAGGTATTTACTGTAACCTGACGCAGCCATGGTTTAAAAGGGCGATTTAATTGATAAGTATCCAGCCCCTGAAAAACCCTGATGAATGTTTCCTGGGTTAAATCCAGGGCGTCCTCGCGATTACCGGTAAACCTATGGCAAAGACTGTATATATAGCCTTCATAGCGGCGCATTAAGTCCTGGTATGCCTGTTCCTGCTTTTGCCGGCACTTGAGTATCAGATGGCGATCGTCCTCGGCCACGGGGCTCCCCCTCTCTATTACTACTCTATACAAGGATTATTAATAAAAGTTTCAATATGATAAAAATATTTTTGAATCAGAAAGAGAAAGTCAAAATAGGCTCTTTTCATTACCTCATTATAGCCATTTATTGATGTTTAAAAACGGGCCCAAAATCAAAACTATGTTGACTCCGGCCCGTTAATCACCACAATCCCAGAGAGAGATTACCCTCGAGGAGACCCCAATATATTTGTAGTCAGTTTGAATTTGGTCTAGAAGTAATCACCAAAACATAGGATACTTCAAAACGAACAAAAAAGTGGTGAATATTCATGGATTCAAAGAATTATCATATAGCAGTTAATTGCTTTTACCGTTACATTTATTTATATCAGGGGAGTAACCTTTTAAATACTTATCCTATAGGAATAGGAAAGGCAGCGACCCCTGCACCAGTGGGAGAATACCTGGTGATTAAAAAAGTTTTTAATCCACCGTTAGCCACTTTTGGAACCCGCAGTTTACATCTGTCTAACACAATTACATGTATCCATGGAACGAACAATCCATCTTCAATCGGCAGGCTTGTCCCCGATGGCTGTATCTCAATGCACAATAAGGATATAGAGGAACTTTTCGAACTAGTTGAGATTGGTACACCGGTTATTATATTCTTCGATTAAGTTCTTAAACATCACTTACACTTAACTGAACTAAGTGAAGAAATTCACTGTTTATCGGTGTAAATCTTACGCAAAGTGTTCCATGATTTTTGCCCAAATACGTTGTGTTTCGCAAAATTCACAATAATGCTTTTTGACATTTTTATTGTATTTATCCAATTCAGCTAAGACTTTCATGAAATCGGTCTGTCCGAAATAAGCGCAGATTTTAGGCAAAGTCACGGTAAGTTGTTCCCGCATCTCTTGAATCTTTTCCTCATAACAATCCGGCTGTGTGATATAGAGCAGTAATGGCTTATAACGAATCCAACCTATACAAGCCTTGTAAAAGCGAGTGGTAATCTGTTCAGTATCAGCTTTGATGAACTTTAATCGGATGGGGAGAACGCCTTCTAAAAGGTGATTATAGGTAGAAAACCCATCGTGGAATGTGTAGCATGGCACGCTCAAAACTTTTCGTTCGCTTAGGCAGGTACTTAAAAAAGTATCCTCTCCCCTTGCTCCCGGTGGATTGTAAAACGGAAAAATACGGCGAGGATCGGTAAGGTTGATACACAGATTTGCGCCTGAGATGAATTTGGCATGGTTTGTTTCCTGCACCTCTATAGCCTCATCGCTAGTCAATATCTTTGTATCTGCATATGTAACCCCACCATTTTTCATAACAGCTTTCAAGGTATCCCAGTTAATGATATCGTTGCTGATAGCTTCAATAAAAGAACGGAAATCAGCTTCGGTCAAAGTACCATTGAATTCCATATAGGGAATAGGTGATATGTAGCCACAGTGATGTCCGTGGGTGATGTCCGCTTGACTGATATGTTTAAGATGTTTTAACAGAACATGCTGGCCTCCCCAAATTGTAGTGCTGCGCGTATTAGTCACTGCCATTGGGTATTCATCGTCGTCAAGAAAAATCAGATAATCCATATTGTGCTTTATAGCGTTATATAGCACAGCGTTACGCTTGGCTGCATACCCCCTGCCAAAAATCATACGTGCTTCATTAAAATTGATGACGTTTTCTCGAATTAAATAATCAATTTCTTCTTTGATAGCGATGCTTGCAATAAATGTGCTGCTATCGATCTGCTCGACTAGTTCTGGGTGTATATTTGTGTAATCCGTCGTTTTAGTTTTATTATAATTAAGATCATATGCTACAAAAAGATTTAAACTGATTTTCATGTCTTCCACCAAACCGGATTCCTGCCAGTTGTATATGTTGGTTCTCAGCACCCTTTGAAAAGTCTTTCTCCCAGTCGCAAAACCAATTCCAACTTTAATATTTTGGCCTTTCTGCATTTCATCCCTCCCTTTCAATGCAAAATGCGCAATAGGTCAAGGTTCCCCTACGTTGTGCTCCAATCTCTACTTACTTAACGATATCCTACTATATTCAGTTTAACTTACTTCTGCAATTGTTGCGCATGATAAACAATCTATGCAGCACCAAAGATTCACAATTTTTAATAGAGACATCAACTGTTTCATGAAATATTTTCATACTTATACTTCCCATCCCTGAAGGGGGTATTAGCCATCATCAGTATTAGAACTACTGTCTGTTTAAGCTGGAGGTTTTGTGCGCTTGAAGTCCTCGAGGCTGATGCCTGGGGCCTTGTAGCGGGCCCAGTAGTAGGTTAGTGACGTATAGACGAAAAAGCGATTTATCAAGGGGTTGCGAAGCAGTGCAAACATTAGGATATAAAGAACATAGATGATAGTCAGGGTCAGCAGCCAGGTAAGTACGAGACCAGATATATATATAGCGGAATCACCCAATGCCAGCCCGGCTTCATTCACAAAGGCAAATAAATAATATGATATAGGCAGCGAAGTGGCCAATGCAATCATTAGAGCAACCATGGAATGGGAGGTTTCGATGGCCTGCTGGGGGCACGTATTCATACAGCGCATGCAGCTTTCGCAATAGAAGCTCCAATAAGGCCGATCGTCGATTATCCTGATCGCACCAACCGGACAATAATCCTCGCAAATTTTACAGCCGTTGCATTTTTTCGAAGCAAAAAAAGTCTTAGCCAGAAAGAAGCGGCCCAAAATTAAATATATGACGCTGATGGGACTCACTGCAAGATCCAGTGGTAGAAAAACAAAGAAATACCACGGTATGCTGCGGTGGCCACTCAAGATTTGGGCACTGAAGCGATCAACTTTGGTATGGCATTTATGCACGATAAACTCAACGGCGCTGGGAAACAGGCCGGGATGAACGGAAATCCAGTTCGAGGGCATATCCAGGGACAATAACCCTTTGATACGATAGCCTTTTAGAGTCAAAATCAGCATTGGGAGCAGGAGGGCCAGACCAGAGAGGCCGGGAGTGTTCCAATTACCAATTTTCATGCCAGCGCGCGTATTCATCAGAAACACGTTATTATGCCCCCGCGGGAAAAAGAAGATATACTTTATCATGAACCAGGGAAGAGCAAAGCCGTGAGTAGGATAGGCAAAACCAAGCAGAGCTCCATCCGGAGCTTTCTTGATCATATGTCGATCAAAACGATCGATTGCCTGGATATGCGCGCTCATTTTCCGGCCGCGAGCATTCTCGGCGATCCAGCGACATGCGGTCAAAGCGTTTCCGGTTCCTGAAAAATAATTGATCCAAAGAGAAGGCCCCGTATTCATACAGTAGTTGTCCTTTTCTATAAATTATATCATCGTCAGATCGATTCCATAGAGACGCAGGAAATTAATCTATAAACGACATCTTTCATAATCCTAACATCCTCCGGCCCCATTTCAATGTATGCTACTTGTTTATCATAGCTCTGCACCGGAATTGCAGTTAAGCGTATGGCAGCAGTATATTTTAAAAGCAAAAGTATAAAGGGATTAATAGATAAAATAGAGAATATATAACAAATATATTAATATAAGGTGGTTGGGATACTCTATGAACAATAACTTAAAACGATTTATAAGCTATTTGTTATATGTTGTTGCCTTTGGTTATATAGTGATAAAGGCTGATGACTATCACCGATATTTAAAGCAGCTATTTTCTACAACTTTCAATACAACATATCTTTGGTTGTTTATGTCAATATTCCCCATTTTAGTTGGCATTCTAATAGCTTTACCGCAGTTTATTACGACAGTAAAACAGAACGGCTCCTGGAAGGTTGATTGGATCAGGCTTTTCCCGATTGGTCTTCCATCCCTTTGTGTCGCAATAGCTCCGATCACTTACTTTGCGGATTTACCACGCAATTGGGGGTTCATTGGGTTTATAGTGGGATTTCACCCAAGTTTAGTTACTGTAGCAGGAATTTTATTTGGATTTGTTTTAGTTACCTCATTGAGTAAGCAAGAATTAGAATAGTTATTTCTTCAGCCGGTGACTCAAGAAATTCACTTATACTGTCCATACCCATCCGTTGGTAACAGAAACCAACTAGGCGGACTAGCAAACCCAACTTGCTCCATTATTTGGTTCCCCTTTGAAATTTGCAGCTCTTTGGTTTCGTTATTAAAATATAACTGACCAATTAGCCTTTCGTCACGAAGAGCCCAGATCCAATGCTCATCAGGCAAATTAAAGGCCATCAATAATACATCATCATAAGTGCCAAATTGTCTCCCAGGATAAACCTCGTCATATTTCGCCCTGGCCTTTTCCATGTTCTGGGTAAGCCCAGCTAAGAGGGAAGTGCCCGCCTTGAAATCTTCAAACTTAAGATTCTGATTCTTCAAATTTATTGCGGATAGGGTGGGTTCAGTGGTGTAGATTTTGTCACCACTTTTAGCCAAATTAGCTCCTGCTCCGGCAACGATACCCCCGTTTGTACCTTCGACTTTCTTCCAGCTTATCTGTTTGCCCTGGACTTCAGCTGCTACGATCCTATTTTCCAAAAGAGCCAATACGGTAAAATGATTAGGAGTACCTGAAATAAGCAAAGGAATAACCTCGCCACTGGAAACAAAATCTGGTAATCTTAATTCACTTTTTTCTACCTTATTGCCTTTGTGAATTTCAATGATAATACCCTCCGCTGCAGATGAATTACTGAACTGCTTCTTCGAATAGGCCAATAGGAGTTCTCCCTGGCGAGATGAACCCTGAACCGCTGCTGAGATAGGATTATAATCAACTCTTACATTCTGAATGGAGAATCCCTCTACCTTGCCTTCAGCCAGTCCACTAGTTTCCCTAGTTCCAAAAGAACATGCAAAAAGCTTAGAGCCGCCATCCCAGACTAATCTTGGGAAATCTTCATTACTCTTTTTTTCTTCAGTAAATAAAGGCTCTTCTTGTAAGGAAAGCTTACCCTCCTTCAGATTCCAGTGGGCCAGCAAGGCCTTTTGCTTGCTTTTGGTATCCTTGCCCCCTATCTCATCCGGCACCACCAATATCAAAGGAATAAGATCGGATCCCTTTAAACCAGCCTGCTTTTGGTTTACAGTGATGTTTCCGCATCCGGTTAATCCAAATACTAATACGATTACCAGAAGAACTGCTAGAAATTGTTTCTTCACGTCTGCGGGCCCCCTTTCCACATCCATATGCGAAAACTTAATAAAGATATCGAACGATTATCGTTAGAATTAAGGTCCTAAGCTTTTGGAACCGGACACTGCTACACACTATAACAATTGAAAATAAGTAACAAAAAAGGGATATAGAGCTATGATTAGAATATATTACTAAAACTGTTTTTAAGGTTGGGATTAAATGAATAATAACTTAAAACGTACCATAACCTATTTAATTTATGTTTCTATAATTGGTTTCATATCGATCATAGGAGATCAATTCAACAATTATCTGTTTACACTCTATGCTACAACATTTAGTTCGCTGTACTTTTGGTTTTTGCCAATTTACCCAATTCTGATTGGTTTCTTAATTGCTCTACCGCAATTCATTACGAACGCTAGAAAGCTAGGATCATGGCGTTTTGACTGGTTAAAATTTATAATTGTTAGCATTCCAGCTCTTTACATGGCTTTTACGTTTATTATTTACTTTAGCCAGGTTGGTAGATTATTGCCAGTTATACATTCTCAACAACTTTACATGATAGGTGGAATTGTATTTGGCCATCTGCTGCTTACCTCATTCTATAAACAATCCCAGATTTGAAATGTCGCATCTTTAAGAGAGATGTGCAGAACTGAATATGGATAGAACAAAACCGCTGGCGCGGTGGTAATCACAAGGTCTCCAGTTCCTTGTATCGCAGTTTCCTTTAAAATATGAAAGAAGTCTATTTTAAAGGAGATGAGCTAGCTATGACACAAGATGAAATACTCAACCAATTGAAGTTTGATATGGAACTCAGAGGTTTGAGCCTCCATACGCAAGAGGAGTATTTGATCAAAGCTAAAATGTTTCAAAAACATTTCTGTAAACCAGCAACAGAGTTAGGCATCAAAGAAATCCGTGAATTTCTGCACTATCTAAAAACGGAGACAAAACTTAGTAATGGTAGTCATTATCTGAGAGACAAAATGAAAATGGCTGAGATTCAAGATATTTTCTTACAATATGGTGATGCTTATCGCGCAAACCACAGGTTACCAGCACACATTCACAAAACCATATCTGCTATTGAAAGATGTAGGACATCGGTCTTGGGCGGCCACAAGATTATATGCGAAGATTGTGGTGGCGTACAGATATCCTACAATTCCTGCTGTAATCGCCATTGCCCTAAATGTCAGGCACTCGCACGAGAGCGTTGGGTCGATAATCAAAAAAGCAATTTACTAAATGTAGGCTATTTCCACGTTGTCTTCACGATTCCGGATACGCTTAACACTATTGTATTTCAAAACCAACGGGAATTGTATAATCTCTTGTTCAAAGCTTCTGCTGAAACCTTGTCTGAATTGGCTGATGATAAAAAGTACCTGGGTGCAAAGATCGGACATACCTCAGTACTGCATACGTGGGGACAAAATCTTATGCATCATCCTCATGTCCATTGCATTGTTCCCGGTGGTGGTATCACTTCTTTAGGGAAATGGGTAACCAGCAGAAGGAAGTTTTTTATTCCTGTCAAAGTGTTATCACGGAAATTCAGGGGAAAGTATTTGTTTTATCTTAAGCAACTGTATTATCAAAACAAGCTTGAATTTCATGGCGGTCAACAGCATTTTTCCAACCGCGAAGATTTTGAGCACCTTCTGTCAGAGCTCTATGTGAAAGAATGGATCATCTACTGCAAGCCACCTTTCAAAACCGCATCCTATGTGGTTGAATATATCGGGCGGTATACTCACAGAGTCGCCATCTCCAATAACCGTATTGTAAGTATCAAAGATGGTAACGTCACATTCAAATGGAGAGACTACAAAGACGCAAGCAAATGGAAATTGATGACTGTTTCTGCCGAAGAATTAATCCGCCGGTTTCTAATTCATATTCTTCCTCCTGGATTTATGAAAATCAAACATTACGGTTTACTCAGTAACAGAAACAAATCGATAAAGATTGCACTCTGCAAGCAGCTTACTAATACGACGATTTTTCCAAGAGATAGTTCATCCACTATCGACTTAATAGAAAAAATTACGGGTAGAGACTTATCGAAATGCCCTTACTGCGGTTCCGATAGCCACGTGTTAATGTACTTTGGTAAATCACCTCCCTTAAACAAAACCGCATAGGTTTAACAATGTGCCCTATCGTGGGGAGGGGGGAAGCTATTCTCATTTCACCGGTTTGCCGGTTATTTTGGCTCAACTGTTTTCATTTTTTCAGTAGTGGCTAGTAGTATATTCTCATTTTTGGGGAGTTCTGAGTTTCAAAACCCCATAGCTATTACGAATAGTCACTGCATCTAAGTCCGCGTTTTCGTTCTATAGACATTAACCACTTGTATTTGAGAGCGCCCAATATTGGAAAGAGAGCGGGTGTTTTGCTTAGCAGGATTATACCCGCCAGCGAAAAGGCTACCGTAAGAAAAACCTAGTTTTGAAGGTAGATCAATAAAGCTGTTAGCCTGATTACCCTTTAAAATATGTAGCGCTATTTGAGCACAAGCAAGGCTATCCTCCATAGCATGGTGGTGTTGAAACTCAATTTTAAGCAGAGAAGCAATAATATTTAAGCCGTAGCCTCTCCGGTCGGGCCAATGTTTTTTGGACATTATTAACGTGCATCCACAACTAAGTTCAGGGTAAGGTATGGCATAGTGGTCGAGTGTGGAGCGTAGAACACTCATATCAAAGCTTGCATTATGAGCAATTACAAGCCTATTTTCGAAATAATGTTTAATTGATGGCCACAGTTCACTGAAGGTAGGTTTATCAGATACATCGTTCTTGGTTATACCGTGTATTGATATATTGCGGGGATTAAAATATAACTCTGGTGGGCGTATTAAATGATAGACTTGCTCTATAATTTCACCGTTGCTTACGCGGACAATTCCAATTGCGCAAGCGCTGGCCCGTTTCTCATTGGCAGTTTCAAAGTCAATTGCAGTGAATTCCATTCTATAAGTACCTCCCCGGTGAAAAAGCAACAGCCATTCGCTTTACCATTATTCGCCATTATAAATGGTATTTCCTGCTAATTTTAATAATATAACAAATCTGAGAAGAACGTAGTATTTTTACGTTATGAAATATTTTCTTTTTTTTTGCAGCGTAATAATTTACTATTCCTTTTTACTTGGTTATAATGAAATCAAAGAAATATGTATTATAACAAATATTTGAGCATATAATTTGAGGAGGTCTTAACATGGCAACTAGCAAAGTTAGGAGTAATTCAATGGAACGTAAGATTATCAGGGTGTCGGGTAAAAGACAGGTAACAATACCCCAGAAATACTTTGAAGCACTAGGCTTCAGTAACGAAGCTGAATGTATTTTGCAAAACAACGCTATTGTCATCCGTCCTATCAGGGAAAATATAGGAAACGAGTTTTCCGAACAAATTCTTGCGGATTTGATTGCACAAGGGATGTCAGGACAGGAACTCCTTGTAAAGTTCAAAGAAATGAGTAATAAAATCGCTCCAGCCATTGATAAACTGATTGATGAAGCAGACAGCATTGCAAAAGGAGAGAAAAAGGGTGCAACCATGACGGATATATTTGGGGTGGAGGATAAATAAATGTACGAAATCCGCTTCACGGGAGCTGCTGAGAAGTACTTGAAGAAGGTCAAAGAAAAAGGCCTAAAGCAAGCACTTCAAGTGGCTCTTGAAGAAATATGCAGTGACCCGTACATTGGCGAATTAAAGACCGGTGATTTGGCTGGGGTATACTGCTATGACGTCTACTATAGCAAAACTAATTACGAGATTGCTTATAGAATTTATGAAGAAGATGGGCAACTGATTGTTGTTATTTTGGCTGGAACCAGGGAAAACTTTTATGCTGCGTTGAAAAGGTATATGAAATAATGGCTATGAAGTGCCTGGTTAGAAATAAATATCTACTAACAGGGGGACGGTTCCCATGTGCTTTAATATGTTTTGCACCTCACTTACAATGTGCAATGATAGATTGGTAACTCTCAATATGTCGGAGATCTAATTGAACCGATGTTATCTCTGGTGAAGATGATATTGTAAATTCCAATCTATAGTTTTTAGCATAGTACGGCGTCCAGTTTTGTATAGTGCTTCCCCTGCCAGCTATTTCTTAATTTTAATTCCCTATCGATATTAGTAAGTACCTGCCTTTTTCTCAAACTCCAGGTTGGCCCTATAATTAAGTCCCGTGGACTGTCACCCGTCAGGCGATGAATAATCATCTGGGGAGGCAAAATTTCTAAAATATTAACTACCAGGTTAACGTAGTTATCCTGGCTTAAAAATGCAAAAGGTTGGCGGGCATAGATATCTGCCAGGGGAGTATTTTTCATTAGATGTAAAAGGTGTATCTTGAGGCCCTGAATGGGCAACGAAGACAGGGCTTGAGCTGTAGCTAGCATATCCTCTTCTTCTTCACCCGGCAGTCCCAGGATAATGTGAGCACAGGTTTCAATCTTTCTCTGCTGTAATCCATTAAGTGCTTGTATAAAATCATCATAATCATAATGCATATTTAACATATGCGAGCTGCGCTTATGAATTGTTTGCAAACCTAGTTCCACCCATAGATAGGTCACTTGATTAATCTCAGTTAACAGATCCAGGACTTCTTCCGGTAAACAATCAGGTCGGGTAGAGATAGCTAAACCTATCACCCCGGGTTGCTCCAATGCCATGTAATATGTTTTTCTGAGTGTTTCCACTGGTGCGTAGGTATTGGTAAAAGCCTGCAGATGGGCAATATACTTCTGCCCCGGCCATTTTTTTCGCATTATTTCCTGACCCTGTCGAAACTGTTCAGCCAGAGACTCCTGCGGCGCTGCTACAAAATCTCCCGATCCACGATCACTGCAAAATGCGCAGCCATTCCTTGCCAGTGAGCCATCCCGATTGGGACAGCTGAAACCGGCATCTAAAGAGATTTTAGATACTTTCTCTCCGTACTTCTCCCGTAGATGGTAGTTTAAATTATGATAGCGTTTATCTCCCCATAACTGGGGTTCTTCTCCTGTTTTATTCATAAACATGCTTACCTTTCATCTCATCCCGCCACTTACACAAGGGGCTTAAACGGGCAAAAGAACCGTCCCCATGCCCGCCTAGATGTGCACTTTTGTGTGAACGACGTGCAACAATTAATTGATGACATTGAAAAGGCTTAAATTGGAGAGTAGCGATGAAGTCTTTTAGCAACTGAGTTGCACAGCCCGACAATTATTCCCATAACGAGAGCCATCCAGAATCCTGGTATTTGCCAGCCCTGAATTAGCCAGTCGGTAAGCATGACCATCCAGGCATTGATAATCAGGACAAATAAACCTACAGTTATCAAATTTATTGGCAGAGCTACCAGCATAATTACCGGCCTTAACATCCAGTTGAATACTGTCAGAAATATAGCTGCTTCCACCAGGGTTAGAAAATGGTCCCATCGGATGGAGGGAAATATCATACCCACCAGGTAAAAAGCTAATAGGTTGGAAAGACAGATATATATAAACTTCCGCATGGATAGTCCCCTCCCATAGGTATCTTGTTTACTGTAACTTCACTACGATTTCAGCTTCCGGGGTCTTAATCTCAATCATATCCATTGGCCCTAGGGCTCTAATCTCTCGAAGCATATCTCCTCCAGCTTGCAAGCAGCTACAAATGTTGGAAAGCCAGGATCCTTCTCGGTTATATACCCATTTCCAAAACGCTATCCAGTCGTTGACCTCTTCCAGGGTTTCGTCCAACAACGGAAGAAGTAGAGGAAAAACCAAATTGAATCGGGAGGGAACACGAACTTTGACCAACAGAAATGTACTGTTTTTTCTATTCCACATAAACTTGAACCGTCATTTTTCCTTCCTGGGGATCTTCCACCTCGACGTCTACCAGTTTGCCATCCGTCAAGCCCTGCTCAATTAGGCTGACTAACTCGTTAAAGTCTATCTGACTTAGATCAATACCTTGTTTGTTCATTTCGTCCCGGGCCTGTGCGGGAATGAAGTTCATACCCATACCTAAAAATTTTGATGCTACCCTGATCAGACTCAAGGGAATATTAACATTGACTTTGGTTTTATCTCCATCCACTTTAACCCGGAAATTTCTATCCTTGTCACTAGTGCTGCGAGTATCCTTATTGGTAATATCCAGAGCCTGAAGCAGCTCTAATCCTTCGGCAGTGCTTATCTTTCCCTCCTGAATCATCTCTAAAATTTTTAATTTATCCGAACTCATTATCGGCACTCCTCTTTCCATTTTCTATTTTTTCATCTTCCTAAGTTGCTCTATTGCTTCCTGTGGTTCAATTATTCCTTTATCTAAGGCTTCTAAAACTTCAGTTCGAAGCTTAGACTGATCTCCACTAAATTCTGGTCTTTCAATTCCATATCCCAATGCTTGAATAGCTCCATCCAGACGGTTGCGTACGGTGGGATAGGATATACCTAGCTCTTTTTCAACTTCCTTTATGTTACCCCTGCATTTTAAGAAAACTTCCACAAATTCTATTTGTTCAGCAGGAAGCTGGCAAAATTTACAGGTATCAAATTCACCCTTCAGGCTGCTATTGCATTGTGGGCAGTTAAGACGGCTAACTTTCAATTCTTCATTACAAATGGGACATTTACCGGGAGCTTTATAACCTATGATTAACACTCCTTTCTTCAATGCGTATATCAATAATATAAACACCAACATTAATAATGTCAATGCTTATATTAATAAAATTAAGTTTACTTTTAATTTAGTTAAGACGGCGAGGAGTTTCGTGGATATATAGGATGCTATCGCGAAATGGATAAGAAGTGTAAAACAGCTTTTTCTTAATTGAGCATTTTCATAAGATCGTCTTAGGCCAGGACTTGACTGCCTAGACTCTGGGCCTTAGCGGGTTTGCTGCGGCTTCTTCATTTCCGCCCAATGGAGTGGCTTCTAATGGGAAATCTTCTATGAGAATATTTTTCACGTTACAATACCCCCCGAAAGTCTTCATAGCGCCATTAACATCATTAATATTTACACCAATACCTTCAATATCACAATTAGTAAAATCTATTCCTTTAAGATTTGAGCTGACCATCATAACCTTCAAGAATAATGGATGAGCATTTATGTTTTTTAATATTACAATGTCTTATAAAACTCTTTTAATTCTTGCTTTATCTCCTTTGAAAGCTGGGTATCTTTTATCCCTCTGACGGCTCCCTCCAGGCCGTATAGCATTCGTATTCAGGCGGTCGGGTCTAGTATTCTGATCCTAAGAAATGCTTCCTTGCTTCCCATGCCTATTAATTTTTCAGGCTCATCAATTTCCGAGGCGGTTAGCAATGACTCTAGTACTTTGCCGATATTAGGAAGTTTCTTTAATTCACTCATCTAACCTATATCCTCTCTATGTCCTCTACAACATTTTGCCCGTGTTCGTTTGGAGTATATTTAATTTTAATCTCTTGACCTTCTTGAAGATCTAAGTTTTCAAATTTTGTTCTTATTTTATCAGATATCATAAATACTCTGGCAGCAATATTATCAGGCACACCGCTTATCTTAACTTCAAAGAAGTTGTTATCTGCCAGACCGACATACCTGCCGGTGTCAGTTTTAACTTCCGGAGTCACTGCCATAGCTTCTTTGGTTTTAATAGTCTTAATTACTTTCTCAAACTCTTTTTCCAATGCTCGGAATTTTGTAGTAAATGATTTATCACCTGGTGGTGTTTGAACATCAGTTGCATGAGCCCAACTAATATAATAGGTTTCATTTTCCGCAAGGTATTTTAGACCATATGGACTTCCCGCTTCCAACATCGCTTCTTTGGTAAACTCTGCCTTATCATAAATTTCGATTCTGCCTACTACACCGAATATCATTCCCGGTTGCGTTGCCTGAATTTCTTTGCTAACAAAATAAATGAATTTACCATCTTCTTTTATTTCCACACTCTTATTAAATTCGTCGTTTAAGGTTAATGTAAAGCCATATTTATCATTTGTATAATCGACGTCAGGTCCTGGATTTGGCTTGTTGAAGTAGTAAATGAAGATCGTTGATAAAACAACTAAGCCCAAAATTATAATGATTGATTTCTTATTTATCATCCGCTTTCATCCTCCCCTTTGAATTTCTATACGAAGATGACATTAATTACTTTCATTTTCTTCCAAAAATATCTAAGCTACAGTCCGATGGTATACACTTTAAAAAATCTCTCCTTCTCACCGGTTCAATATAGTCTAAAGTTTGTATTTAGATGTATAACTGTACTCTGATTAGTAAAAGTTACTAGAAAGTATGTGAAAAATGGAGGGTTCGAATGAGTAACCAAGTGCTTTTATGGGGTACATTAATCATTCCTTGGCTGACGCTTTTCTTCATGAAGAAAGAAGATATAAAGCGGTTTATGCCTTTAGCACTATTCACTTTAACTATAATCGTAATCATAATTCAGTTTGGGGTTTCAACTGGGCTATGGGTTATCCGCGAATCAACCTTTCCATTAGTTAAAATACCAACTTACGTTTATGGTGTCTATCCTGTAGGCGCAATGTGGATCTTTAAATTTACCTACGGACGGTTCTGGAGATATCTAGCTGCAGAAGTGGTAATTAACTTTATTCTTTGTTATTTTGCACTTCCATATTTAGATACTAGAGGGATACTCGTATTTCGTACCTCTTTCATAACATTTTGGATCGTTACTGCAGCTGGCATGCTGCTCTATATCTACCAAATGTGGCAAGAGGATACCTTAGCACCTGTAGAGGGATACCGTTTTTCTATGGAGCCTGAACTAGCAGCGGCAAGAAAACCTCTTTCAAAAGATGAAGAGAACAAAGATGATAAAGATAAACAATAACCCGTCTTAACGGCCAAAGGGAGGGATAATTCATAATATCCCTCCCTTTGTTTTGTTATTTTACATATTTATTGGATACGCAACCTGCGTACGTAGACTAGTCATAGTCACTATCTTCCAGGATGAACAGTTCATCAATAGTAGTGCCTAATTCGCGTGCAACTTTTGCGGCAAGTTTAAGAGAGGGATTGTATTCACCTTTTTCAAGAAATACGATTGTTTCTCGTCTTGCACCGACTTTTTGCGCTAACTGGGCCTGCGTAAGGTTAAACCTTGCTCGATATTCCTTTATTCTGGTTTTCATCTACTCTATACCCTTCCTCTTGCTTAATATTGCCCAAGATAACCAAAATGAAATTGCCATACCAAGCAAACCAGTTATAAGAATATCGTCCCGATCTATGTGACTTTGAAAGATAAGCAGTGTCAACCATATATATATGGAGATGAAATATGAATAGCCTGCAGCATACATTCTTGTTTTCTTGGATCTCTCATCATCAAATGGAATTCCTTCTTTCAAATAACCAATCTCCCTTTTGAGTACACTAAACGAAATAATGATGAGTAATAAACCGCCAATAATAACCAGTAATGCGGAGATGATATTGTTGCTTGAAAGTAACCGTATTGCTACAATAGACAGGCCCACTATAATAACCGAAAGCATAGATACAAATAGGATAAGAATCGTTTTCGATTTCATTATTTATATCCCCCTTAATGTTATTTAAATCTAACTATTTGTTATATATATATAACATCGCGCTGGATTTGTCAACTTATTCTATATAGCATATAGGACCATCTAAGGTTTAAATGCCTTTTTCATAAAAAATATATATTAAAACGGGCAAGAATCAAAACTGTGTTGATTCTTGCCCGTTTATTTTCCATATACAATTTCACCAGGTAACATCACGGCATGCTTCCCTTCCATTCCTCTACCAATAAACTGTACAAATACATATCGTATCTTTTTCCATCCCTGAAAATGAACTTTCGATATGTCCCTTCCCTGACAAAACCCTGGCTTTCATATAGATGGATCGCTGCCTCATTATAGGCGATGACGTTTAACTGAATACGGTAAAAATTAAGCTCATTAAAACCAAAGTCCAACAGTAATTTCAAGGCTTCCTTACCAAGTCCTCGGCCGTTATAGCGATTGTCTCCGATCCCCAGGAAACAGGTGGCAACCCCATTACTCCAAAAGATTTCATCAAAACCGGTAATCCCGATAATCCCGTCGGTTTCCTTATCTCTGATGGCAAAAACGACTCTATCAGAAGCATCGATAACATCATCCAGGAGCTTTTTTACCTCACGCTGATGCTTAGGTATCGCAGGAACCATGTCATAGTATCTTAAGAATTTTGTATCATTGAACCAATCCTCTATTACCACCAGATCTTCATCCCTGATAGCTGTGAGCCTGATGTTTTTTCCTATCAATAAACCTCTCATGATATCCCGCCTTACTGAATATTAACCCTGAACTTTTTCTCTAATCTCAGTGGGTCGCAGGCTTCTTTGGCTTTTTTCAAACAGGCGAGCCCCAGGTCTTCCTCCCGGTTAATCACTGCCGTTTCGCTTAAATATTTTTCCGCAAATGTTTTATTGATAAAAGCGTAGATCCCTTTATATTGCGTATTCCCTTTTTCCACATGAATTATGGCCATATCGCGGTTTACTTTTTCCCCCAGGGTATACCCGGCGATACGGTCATTAACATAAACCGCCATCCCGATCGCAGGAAGATGATCCAGATGGTCTAAAACATTCTTGATCCCTTCCAGTTCGTAAATAAGCTCTCGGTGCTTAACTTCCTTGTTCTTCAGCCACTCTTTTGAAAATTGATAGCAATCTTCTTTCACCCCAGGGTGGTGAATATCTTTTAATTCATAGTTGTATTCATGTAAAAATTGATGAACCTGGTTTTTTCGCTTACTTAACTTTTCTCCCGATAGATGGATAAATTTCTGGGTCTCATATAGATAATCAAATACCGGTGTTTCCTCAAAATATTTGACTTTAGGCCCATACAATTCCTGCAATTTGCCTAAAAAAGGTTCTTCAATATCCCGGAACAAGCACTTAAAGCTCGGATCTTCCTGCTTAGCTTTAATCAATACTTCAATGATTTCAGGCAGCGCTTCTTCTGCATATCCAATGGGCTGCATAAAATAGGAGCCCCTTTTATCTTCGGTTTTTTTGATGATCAACTCATCTTCTAGAATCCCATATTCCACCTGGCAGTAATCTTTCCATAAATAAAGTGATAAAAAAGAATACTCATAGGTATTAAATTCATAATTTCCTAGATATCTGAGAAACAGATCCCGGTCCTCTAATTCCAGAGGTTTAAAATTTAACATACCAATCACCTGCTGTGACAAATTATAAAAATTGACGTACTTATTAAAGGGAATGGATTACCTTATACATTTCGGAATCGGGGCTTCGTCTGATTCACCGGCATAGGTCTGAACAATTGAGGCAAATCTGCGGGCTTCATCCCCTACTACTTCAAGATTGGTATCCATCCAGTTCCGGCGCCGAATCGAAACCAAAGCCCATTCTGCAGCACTGCCTTCAATATAGTTGGCTGCATCCACCGGCCCTTTGGACCAGATCTGTCCGGAAGGCAGAACAAGTTCCACATAGATCGGGGTATCAGATATCTCAAACCCATTAATGCGATAGGCATTGGGACGGGCCTGATACGCCAGGAAAAGGGTATGAGAGATCCGATCTTCTACCCTGACAGGAATACGAAGCTGATCGTAAATATCCACAGAATGCGCCCAGGTTTCCATCAAACGGGCAGATGCCAGGGATTTAGCTGACATTGGCATACCCGGAGCCCAGGGTACACGCGCTTTGGGATCTATATTGTAAAACAAGTTATTCATCTTCGTCCGCGCCTCACGCCACCAGCCCAAGACTTCATCCTTGCTCCAATTCCGGTATGGAAAAACTCGATAATTTTTATCCTGGGTTTCTTCAGGAATGATATCAAACAGGTCATTTCCCATACCCATCATTAACTTGGCTGCAGAATCATCAAAAAGCGCAATATGAGCTATCTCATCCTTGATGTTCCAAATGCGGGGGATATCTCCTACATTAAGCTCGGTATCTATCAACTGATTCCATTGATCCTCTGTCAGAGCACTGACAAGGCTGTCTACTACTGATTGTTCAGCGATCAAATCACTGAGAACTGCTTTCACAACAAAATCCTCCTTATCCTGTTAAAAAATCTATTCTATTTCTTATTGAATAATCTCATATACTCTTTGTGCTCTTCTGTCTGGCTGCAGAACGGAGTCGATTGAACCTCCGCTTCCAGAACCTGATTCAACATGCCCAGCATCGTGGAGTTGGTAATGCGTTTGGTTATCCGCAGCGGTACCTGCGGCATCTGGGTAATTCCTCGGGCGAATTCCATTGTGGCTTCATCAATCTGATCCGAAGGATATATACGATTGACAAAACCCATTTCTTTCGCTTCGCTGGCTTCGACCACTCTGCCTGTATACCATAGCTCTTTGGCCCGGTATATTCCCATAACCTGAGGCATGATCAGCATCGCGCCTAGCTCAGGCGTAATGCCTACTTTTAAGAAATTCGAGCAGAACTTGGCGTCTTCAGAGGCAAAGATAATATCACAGGCCATGGCCAGTCCCATACCGCCGCTGACAGCATAACCCTTAACCATCGCAATAACCGGTTTTTCCATCTGCGTCAGCGTCCTCACGACCCGAAGAAAATTTCTCATAGCCATGCGGGAATCTTCGATCGTTTTAATGTGTTCAACTCCCATTTTCAAATCCCCGCCGGCGCTGAAGTGCTCCCCCTGTCCTTTAATGATGATAACTTTTACTTCGTTATCCTTTTCCAACCCCTCCAGGAGTTCAACCAGGTCATCCATCATCAGATGATCCAGGGCATTCCGGCGGTTTGGTTTATTGAGAATAATCGTGGCAATCCTGTCATTTTGTTTTTCCAGCACTAATGTAGTCTCTGTCAATGTTCATTCCTCCTTGTTCTCATTTCCAAAACCGCTAAGCTGGTAATATACAATACCCTGATCGTAATGTCTTTCCGCGACTCCCCTGTATACCAAGTGCTCCAAATGGGACACAGTTTCTCCTAAAGCCAAAAGTTTCAAAGTACGCGGGAAATCCTCCCATCGGCAGGGAACATTCCACTGTACCTGGGATGTAATTTCCAGAGGAGCCTTCTTTTTTTGACTAATGATTTTTTTGACCTCATCAAGGCGTTCTTCTACATGACTGATCAGTTCATCGATCCTGGTTTTATAATCACGGATTAACGTATCATGCGCTGGGAACAGGTAATCCAGGTTGTAATCATAAACCTTTCTTAAACTGCTGATATACAATCCTAAAATATCCTGTTCAAATCCCCAGAACATAACGCTGGGTGTGATCTTATTCAGAATATGATCCCCACCAAAGAATAGCCGGTGTTTTCTTTCCAATAAACCAATGTGTCCCGGGGTATGACCCGGAATATCAACGACCTCAAATGTATAATCCCCAATACTAATACTGTCTTTTTCTGTTAAAAAATCAAACTGAACAGTTTCGGTCAAATCATAACCAAATTCATTCTTGCGAATAGGCATTACATCTATTTCATCCAATAAAACTTCATATAACTGTTCAAGCGCTGTTTTACTGGTTTTGGAGTACATCTGCTTGATTAATTGCCCATCTGTCTTGCCAATATAGATGGCTGCACCCTGATCTTGAAGAAATGAAGCTATTCCGGTATGATCGGGGTGCAAATGGGTCAAGATTAAGTCCGTCTTGCTCAGATCAACCTTCAGTTCCCTGATGCCTTGCATCATTGCTTCTCTTCCTATTTCCGTACCGATTCCTGTATCAATTATCAGATTTCGCTGCCCAGATTTAATAATATAGCTGTTTGTTGCTTTAACAGGAAAGTTGGGCAGCGGAATTCTGTTTACATAGATGTTCGGATATAGTTCTTCAACCAACTTTTTCACCTCTTGACTGTTGCCCAAGACATGATTTACATCCAGCTATGATCCTGTTTTCTATATCTTTATATATTTCTCTCAATCTGTATTTTTGGATTTTTCCAGCGCTGTCTACTGGGAAGCTGTCCACGAATTCAATGTACCGAGGTTTTTTATAACTGGATAAATCTTTTTTGCAATGTTCCCAAATTTCTTCTATGGTAACTGAATACCCGGTTCTGACTTTGATTACGGCCATAACGGCCTCCTGAAAGATCCGATCGGGGACCCCGATAACGGCACAGTCCTGTATAGCCGGATGGTTACAGATAATGCTTTCAACTTCCTGGGCAAATACATTTTCTCCGCCGGTTTTGATCATGTCTTTTTTACGGTCCATGATGTAGTAGTATCCATCTTCATCCTGTTTAAACATATCGCCTGTGCGGCTCCAGCCATCTTTTATCGTTGCAGCTGTTAACTCAGGCTGTTTGTAATATCCCTGCATGACTGCCGGACCTCGGGCAATGCACTCTCCGATTTCTCCAACCGGAACATCCCTGCCCTGGTCATCTACGATCCGCATTTCGAAAAACGGCATCGGCCTGCCGACACTTTTTAGTTTTTCAGAGTTATTAAGTGCCATTTCACGGGTAATTACACCACCTGAACCGGCACCGGTTTCAGTTTGTCCCCACCCATAATTGATTTCACAATTGGGGAAGGCCTCGTAAACTCTCAAAATAATTTCCGATGAAGTTCCACCGGCTGACATCTGCAGCAGCTGCACTGTGGAAGTATCAAATTCCTTGATATTGGGGATATCTATTAACCTGAGATAAGTGCTTACCGGCAGCAGTAACAGATACGTTACCCGGTATTTTTGTATCTGGGTTAATATTTCCACCGGATCAAAGACATCGCAAATTACGAATGCAGCTCCATTGGCAATTGCCGTCAGCAGCCAGGTGATTCCAGCCGTATGATGCAGAGGACACTGCGTTAATACAACATGGCCGGGATACCCGCAAATTTTATTTTGGCCCATGACGCCGATCGTCTGGTAGATATCATTTTCGTGCGTGCGCATAACCCCTTTGGAACGTCCTGTTGTCCCGCCGGTGAACTGGATTCTGGCCAGATCTCCGGCTTCAACAACAATCCCTGGATCTTCCTGATTATTGTTTGCTAATAACTCCTCAAAGGAATATTCATCGGTTATCTTTTCGCCGGTTTTAATGAGGATTTGCACACTTTTAAAATCCTGCTTTACTTCGTTTACCAATTCTGTGTATTGATCACAATAAACAAAAGCTTTGCAGTCGGCTGAATCCAGCAAGCATTTAATCTCCCGTGAAACCAATCGGTGATTCAGCGGTACAGCAACTGCTCCAATCTTCTGCAGGGCAAAATATAATTCAACAATCTTGTTTCCATTGGGAAACAGATACCCTACTTTATCGCTTTTTCTGATTCCCAATTGCAGTAAAGAATTGGACAGACGATTAACCTTTTGGTTCAATTCGCGGTATGAAATTAACAGATCTTTATATATAATTGCTGTCTTTTCCGGATACCGGTTTGCATTCAGATCTAATAAATAACCAATATTCAAAGGAAACATTTGACTCTCCCCTTTTTTGAGACCATGTCTCACTACCTTGTCTAACAGGCTGTTATTTCTTCGGTTCTACTTTGGCGACCGGCGAACTGGGTATGAAAATGGCCAAAAGCAGAAGAACTAGTACTGTCGCCCCAAGGATATAAAAACTCAACTGATTTAGAGCACCCACCATTGCCTCAACATTTGCTTTTGAATAGAGATCCTGGAACTTAATCCCCAGTTGAGACAGATAACTTACCAAAGAAGGATCTACTACTTTACCGGCTGATTTGCCAGCCTGGAGTACGGCAGGCATCATTTCAGGTGTTACGCCGGCATTCTGCGCCACATTGGTAAGCTGCGCTGCCAACGTCGTGGCAGACAGGGACCCAAATACGGCCAATCCTATCGATTGTCCGGCAGGATTCCCCATGTATTGGAGCATGGTATAGGTACCTGATCCGGAACCAAGTTTAGTGCCTGGTACGACCGATAAAGCCATCTTAATGCAGGCAGGGTTCATGATACAGATTCCTGCAGTGAAGAGACAAATGGCCGTTATTATATACCAGAGCGGGGTACTCGGGGTAAAGCGGGTAAAGGCGATACCACCAGCAAGAAATACCGCAACTCCAATGAAAAGAACCTGCTTGATTCTTATTTTGTCAATCAGTCGGCCGCTCGTGTACCCGGCTAATGCTCCGGCAATATAGGTATACATCGATACCTTACCAACTGCCATAGGTCCTCCGCCCGGCATTGCATTGACAAAGAAGGAATTTGCCATCATCGCTCCTGTGTTAGAAACCTGGATAAGGAAATAAATGACCAACGGAAGAATAAAGAGTCGATTCTTTAAGAGTCCTAATTCAATAAATGGATAATTACTTCTTTTTTCTACAATAACAAGAGTAACGGCCAGGGCAATCCCCAAAGCTAACACTCCCAGGGTAGTGGGTGAACCCGCACCCAGGTTAGATACCAGTGTGGTTACCGATAACAACGTGCCAACGGTAAGTAACAGCAGCACTGAACCCAAGTAGTCAAACGGTTTTTTCTCCAGGCGCGGAGTCTCAGGAACAAAAGCTGCCACGATAAGCATCCCGATCAGGGCCAATGTTCCATTGATATAGTAAACATACTGCCAGCCAAATTTACTGACGACCATGCCTCCTATAATCCCTCCAACAGCTGCGCCAATTGTACCGATAGATGTAAATGTTCCGATCGCAGCACCCCGTTTATGCGGCGGAAATAAATAGGACGCATAGGCAACTCCGGATGACACTATACAGCCGGCTCCAATACCCTGAATAAATCTGGCAAGCAGGAAAATCAGAAAATTCGGACTTAAAGCTGCCATGAACTCACTAATTGCAAAAATAGCCTGCCCGATCAGTACAATCCTTTTGCGTCCGTATTGATCGGCAAGGTTACCAAATACCGGCCCGGCTACAATATGGGTCAAGTAGTAAGCTAGTGCAATGAAGGCGGCTGAAGCCACCGGAATATTAAATACTTTAGTTACAACCGGCACCACAGGTATTTGGAATGATAAAGCTTCTATAATAGTAAATGAACCAACTAGTAAACCTAGATACGCAATCCATGGTGACTTGACCGGTGATTGCTCATTCATTTAGTTATACCTCCAGTTTCATCGATGCTAATCTATATTTACACATAACATCTTTTCTTCTTAGTGGATTTGTTATTATTTCAAACAAGCCTTTTCGTTAACTAATATAATATCCTCTATATTAATGAACTTCTGACTGAGCATAATTTTTGTAAACCCCAATCTAGTAAGTATTAAGATTGGGGTTTACACTCAGTATTCTGAACAAGGAGGTGAAAAAGTATTTCTATATGGTTTTAACAGAATCAATTATTCTAATCGTGAACCAGTTTCTTTCCAGCTTTAGCAGCTAATACAACCAGGAAACAACCGATAAGCAGGCCTACGATATTGAGCTGCCAGGCCGCATTGAAGGTTTTTGTGATATCAAAGATTTTTCCGTAAATAATCACAGCTGATGCACTGAACAAACTTTGTACCAGTGTGACATTTGCATAGATTTTGCCAAAATCTTTTTGCCCAAAAATTCCTTTTACGACCAGCGGAAGAACAACCGTTAAGGCAGCAAAAGCAATCCCAAAAAGAACTAACCCGACATAAAACATGGTCAAATTACCTTTACTGAGCAATACAATGATATCCCCTACAATACCGCAAGCTAGAGCAACAATGGCGGTAGGGACAAATCCAACTTTGTCGTTGAGCCAGCCCAAAACAACTTTTCCGCCCATATTAGCGAAATTCAACACCGTCATAGCAAATGCCCCAACAGTTGTAGCAAAGCCAACCGAGGTAGCATATCCAGGTATCTGAGTGTTCATGGAGGCATTGAGAACGACGAAACCCGCTAGAAACATAACTAGCCACATAGACACAGATTTCAGAGCAGTTGCTGAAGAAACACCCGTTAATGGTACGGTAGCAGTTACTTTATTTGCTCCTTCTTCATAACCATACGGTTTCATTCCCTTATCGGCAGGTTTTAAACGGATAATAAACATAATTCCCGGCATGGCAATAACCCAAGCTGCGATTGACATGATTAAACGGGCACTTCTCCATCCATAAGCGGTAATTAACTGACCAGCTATCGGGTTGGCAAGCGCAGAACCAAGGGTTCCGAGAGCCAAAGCAATTCCTAATACAGTACCGGTTTTTTTACTAAACCAGTTTCCTAGCAGTACTGGAAGTGCCAGGTACATAATAAATGCCTGTCCAATACCCATAAATACACCAGAGATATTCCAAGCCATAGTAGTGTGAAAATAGGCAGCTGAGCCAGTTGCAATACAGACCACTGTCATTGATACACCCAGAATAGCCCTGATATTAAATTTAGCCATTATTCTGCTGGCGATCGGCTGACATACAGCCATAGTCAGGATAAAGACCGTAAGGTACCATGAAGCAGCTGTCCGGGTCCAACCCATTTCTTTAGCTACCGGTGACAGGTAGAGTCCGTTAGTATTTGCAAGCATACCTACTGCAGCAAAAAACATTAAAGCACTAGCAATTAGTACCCACCATGCATAGTGAATTTTATTATTTTGTTCCATCTACTTTCGTACCTCGTTTCCTTAATTTTTTCCCTTTTGACTCTGAAATTCACCAAGATATTTTACCGTTTAAAAAGTCTCCCCTCCTTTTTTAATTTCACCTCGGATTATTGTTTCCGTCGTCATTATTAATAAGCAAAAGTCGTACCAAATCTATAACAAGTCAAAGATGCCTGTTTTGTGCGGACTCTTTAAAAAATACAGAACAAAAGTTGCTCAATGGAATGAACAACTGTTTAAACAAGTGTGCAATGTAAATTGCTGTTAAATTGAGCTTTTAAATAAACGAGCCACTCAACCCAGTAAGGCCTATAATTCACCGGCTAAGTGGCTTATTTGGAGATGCTGCCAATTGCATCATTAAAAAGATGTTTTATTTTGTTTCAAAGTAATCGTGTTTTCCTAGTTTGCCTTCTGCATACATTTTTTCAACAATCTCCTTAGAAATCCCTAATTCTTGCATGATATCATCATTGTCCATTCCAATATTGGGAGCACCACGCCAAATCTGTCCGGGATAATTCTTTACCTTGGGTACAATATTTACACCGGGAATTTGTGTTTCTCCGTCAGCTGCGGTCCAGGTTGTAAATACATCACGCGCTTGGTAATGCGGATGATTTATGGCATCTTCATAACTAAGCAGCCGGGAGCAGGGAACCCCATTGGATGACAAGAGGGTTTCTGCCTCTTCCGCTGTATGCTCCGAACAGAATCTGCTGATAGCAGCTTCCAGGACTTCGGCAGCCGGTGTATTCACAGGTATAAACGCAGACTCTGCCGGGAACAGCTCAGAACCATACTCCAGACCTAATACCGGCAGTCCCTTTTGCAAAACACCGGCATTTAAAAACAGCATATAGATTTCGTTATCATCCTTGCATGAATAGGTGCCATAACCTGCACAAATCCTGCTGTGATTACCTTCTTTAATATAATCCAAACCATAACGCAGGTAGTCTGTAGGATAGTTGGCCTGAATACGCATCATCAATTCATATTGGGCAATGTCCAGGCTTTCGCCCTTACCGGTTTCGTATCTTTTAAGCAAAGCAGCCAGCGTTAGTCCGAAAGCATAAAAGGAAGCGGTAAAATCGCCGGGAAAAGGCATCGCAGGTGCAGATGGCTGACCCGGCAAACCATTCATTCTCATGACACATCCAAAGGCCTGTGCAATTGGATCATAGCTGGCGCGTTGAACAAATTCGGGAATACCGGTTTGTCCAAAACCGGAAATATGAGCAATTACTAATTTGGGGTTATGTTCCCAAAGAACTTCGTCACTTAAACCCATCTTTTCATAACGGCCGCCAATCGAGGCTTCGATCAAAATATCGGTAGTTTCAATTAATTTTAAAAAAATATCTCTGCCTTCATCCTTGGTATAGTTCATGGCCAGGCTGCGCATATTTCTGCGATCTTGCTGCCAGGCTCCACTTTTACGGGAAACACGGCAAACATCAACATTGGTGGGATGTTCCAGCCAAATAACATCCGCTCCATTTTCAGCATATAATTCACCTGCGAAAGGAGCAGCCACAGAGGCACCCATCATGATTACCCGATAGCCTGATAACATCCCGAATTCCGGCATTCTTGTGTTTCTTTCCGTCATATCAATTACCTCTTTCATTCAAAATGTTATCTAGATTTTACTGGCGGCAATATAACCAGCTTTCGTAGCATCCGCCATTCTGGCAGGATTGTCGCAATCGCCAACCACATACAATTCTTTAACTTTGTTTTTCAGGGCATTCGCCAAAGTCAGGTTTTTATCAAAACCTAATGTAACGGCCACCGTTTTGGCGTTGTGGAAAACCTCGGATCCATCTGCATGAACCACCTTAACCCCTTGGCTGTTGATTTCCCTCACTTTTGTAAGGGGTTCCGTCACTACATGCGGGGATTTCTTCAGGGCTGAGGTGACATGGAAACGGTCACTGCCTCCGATATCGAATCCGATCTTCTCTCGTTCCTCAATAAGCACTACATCCCTGTCATTGTGCATCATTTCCTTGGCTAAATCGCAACCGGGCATACCACCGCCAATAATGGCAATCTTTTTCCCAAGCGGCCAGGGTGATTTTGCCATAAAGAAACGTCCAAGATCAGGTGTATAGAAGAATTTCAGAAAAACGGAACCGCAATTCCACATAATTTTGTTGATCAAACCAGGTTTTTGCGGCGCATGTCCGCTAAGCATTTCCAGGAAGTCATGGGATTTGATTACGTTAGCACCATCAGCGCCAGGTACCTTCAAATCTATCGGGTGTCCACCGACAGCAACAATCACTGCATCCGGCTTAAGACTTTGAACCAGTTCCGGAGTAACAGGTGTATTCAACTTCACTTTGATTTCGGGATGTTTTTTAAGCGTTGTTTTATAGTACGTATTCAGTTGGTCATAGATCGGGTGGAAAATGGCACTCATTATGAGGCAGCCGCCTACCCGAGGCCCGCGCTCGTACAAGGTAACGTTATGCCCTCTCTTTGATACGGTCACAGCAGCAGACAGTCCTGCGGGGCCGCTGCCGATCACCATAACATTTTTCACTTTTTTGGTTTTTGTGATCAACGGCTTATCCAATTGTTCGCCTAAATGCGGATTTACGCCGCAAAAATTCATCGGTTTGCCTTCGCTGACGACATCATCGATGCAACGGCAGCAGCAAATGCACCTATTAATATCCTCTGGCCTGTCTTCCATCACCTTCGTGCCAAATTGCGGATCGGCAATAGTGTATCTCAGACCGGCAATTATATCCGCCTTTTTCCTTTGCAGAATGTCCTCCATTGATACAGGATCCGTATTTCTGTAGGCGGTGGCCACAGGAACCGTTGCTACGGTCTTAATTTTTTCTGAAACCCAGGACCAGTATCCTTCAGGAACATCCTTGGTGGTCAAGGCGACCGATGTTTCATGCCAGCCAATGGCCAGGTTATGCAACCCCGCGCCTGCTTTTTCCAAAATCGGAACAACCTTTAAAGAATCCTCAATCTCGTGCCCGCCTTTAATAAACTCTACGGGCGACCAGCGTACGATAATTGGGAAATTATCGCCGCAAGCTTTCCTGATTCCTTCTATCACTTCAACGGCTAACCGGCATCGGTTTTCCAGACTGCCGCCGTATTCATCGGTACGGGTATTGGTTGCAGTGGAGATAAAGCGGTTTAATATGCCGCCAACGCCGGCCATAACCTCGACTCCGTCCCATCCGGCTTTTTGAAGAATAACGGAACATTGAATCATCTGGGCTTTGAGAATTTCAATGTGCTCCTTGGTCATCGCCGTAAAAGGAAACCGGGAAAAGGTTATATCGGTTGGACCCCACGGCTTTTCGTCTTCCTCACCATTAGGCTTCCAGTCATGAACAGCCCATGGCTGGCCGATAATCAGTCCGCCATGTTTCTTAACGGCCTCGGCCATTCCCTTTAATCCAGGAATATGCTCGTCACTAAAACCTAATGGCAGTGGATGCCCATGCGTTTTTTCTCTAGGGAAAAAGGCTATGGTTTGGCAAATCAGCGCCGTTCCGCCAGCAGCTCTTTCTTCTAAATAATTGAACATTCTCTGGGTTGGAAAGCCATCTTCAGTAACATATCCCGGGCCCGGACACATAGATGTTGACATCAGACGGTTTTTCATGGATACCGATCCAATTTTGATCGGAGAGCTTAACAGTGGAAATTGAGGCATAATTAATTCCTCCCATTTTATTTTGTACCCAGTAATTATGCTTCTGCTCTAGATGGCTGCTATTTATATTCCTTCAGAATAGCCCGGCCGGCTACGTGAATCATCACTTCATCTGTCCCGCCGCCGATTCTTTGAATACGGGTATCCACCCACAGTCTGGAAATCCGGCAATCGGTAGTATAACCAATGCCGCCCATAATCTGCAGCGCATCATCAATAACCTCGTTGGCTGACTGAGCACAGTATAATTTAGCTAATGCCGATGATATTTGAACGGGAATGCCATTATCAATTTCCCAGGCACATTTGTAAACCATATTTCTCATATTCTCGATCTTTATTTTCATATAAGTGATTTTTTGCTGGATTAGCTGAAAGGAGCCGATCGGCTTGCCAAATTGCACACGTTGATTGGCATAACGTGCTGCATCCTCGAAGGCGCATTGCGCTGAGCCAAGACAAGTTGCGGCCATTAACAGACGTTCCACCTCAAAGTTGATCATTGCCTGCATAAAACCATTGCCCTCGACGCCCACCAGGTCTTTCTCCTCAACTTCGACATTGTCCAGGTAAACCTCACAGGTATCCAGCATATGCCAGCCGATTTTATGCAGTTCTTCGACTTTAATGCCTGGTTTATTCATTGGAACCCACCACATACTGAGCGCATTAACCTTGCTGGGATTTTCCACTTCTTCAGAATTACGCGCCATGCAAAGCATATAGGGTGCTCTGAGCGCATTGCTCATAAAGGATTTATGGCCGTTAATGTAGACCTTGCCATCCTTTCGGGTAAAGGTTGTAGCAATTGCGCTGCTGTCGGAACCAGCCTGTGGCTCGGTAAATCCCAGAACGAAGGGTACTCTGCCTGCCTGTACTTCTTTCATCGTGTCTTCGATCTGCTCCTCAGAACCAAATTCAAGCATATCTGCAATAGATAAGGCCTGGCCAAAAGCAAAATGAGGGCCGCCGTTTTTAGTTATTTCTTCCGCAACCAGCATCATCGTCATTGTATCAACTGGCGTTCCGCCAAACTTCTCAGGAACACCCAACATACCAAAACCATATTCTGTTAAAGCATTAATAAATTTTTCGGGATACTCTCCTTTTTCATAACACTCTTTCATATAGGCTTCCGTACAATCTCTGGCCATAACTTCTCTGAGACTTTCCAATAATAGTTCCTGTTCTTCTGTAAGTCTAAAATCCATTTTAATTCCCTCCCAGGATATAATTCATACTGTATTATTCAATCGGTCCAAAGTAATTATCCCTGCCGATAAATGACACCATAGCCTCCATTAGGGTATTTCCAATTCAGTGCACCTTTTCTGCATACCGCGAGGCAAGTTCCGCATTCAAGGCATCCTGCCCATTCGACGGTTATCTCTCCATTTTTTTCGCTGTACAGTCCTGCCGGGCACACAAACAGGCAGTTCTTCTCTCCGCATTTTTTGCACAGTTCGTTATTGATCTGGATATGAGCCTGCCCCTCATCCACAATAAATTTATCCAGGGCCAACTTATCCGGCAAACTGAGTCTGATCATAGTGCACGCACCCCCTTGTACCCATCCTTGATCAACTCCATCATAGAAATTCCGCTTTCATTAAATGCTTTAATACCCATTTTCATCAGATGGTCTTTCGGTGTAAGGTCATGGGTATATACTTGGTTAAACAGGTTGTTGACTAGAGCCGAATATTGTTTATAAAGACGTTCACTTTCCATGAAAGCCGGTGCTTTAGCGTATAAGTTCAGATCTTTCATGACGAAGCTGGCATCCAAATTTCGTTGATAAGCGCTTAAAGCGCTAGCGCTAAAGTCCCCTTTGCCTTTGGCTTCGATGATAGCATCAGCTGCCGCTATCCCTGAGCCTATTGCCAGATCCATTCCCCGGATGACCAGACCGCTGTTGATGGTAAACCCGGCAGCATCTCCTACGATGAGGATTCCATCGCTGTAGAGTTTGGACGGGACCATGTTCAGTCCGCCTTCTCCGGTCAGATGCGCTCCATACTCGGTCATTATCCCGTCCTTGACTAAAGGTGCGACCATGGGATGTTCAAGCAGGTCATCCAAGGCTTCATAGGGTTTGACTTTTTCTTTAATCAGGTCATCGAGCCGCATAACAACACCTATGGACAGGCTGTCCATGTTAGTGTAGAAGAAGGCTCCTCCGGCGACGCCATGAGTAGCTTCTCCTAAGATGGCATATGCGGCTCCTTCTTTTCCGCTAAGCCGGAAGCGTTCTTCAATGGCTTCTCGCGGCAGTTCTATCAGGGCTTTGGCACCGACGGCCAGGTGATCGAGATGAATTTCCCCGCGCAGGCCGGCTTCTCTAGCAATGAAGGAGTTGATTCCGTCGGCTGCGATGACAACATCCGCCAACATTTCTTCCTCCCCGGTGCTGATGCCGATGACCCGGTTTCCATCTTTGATGACTTTTTCTACTTTGATGCCGGTGACGATCATAGCCCCTGCTTCTTCTGCTTTATCTGCCATCCAGCGATCAAATTTGGCCCGCAGGACAGAGACGGCGTTATAAGGGGTTTTGCCCAATGCTTTTCCCTTATACTCCAGGTTGAAATAATCGTCTTTGGTCATCATGGTGGTAATATGATTAGTAATATACCTCTCGATCGGCGCTTCCTCCCAGTAGTTGGGAATGAGCTGCTCTAGTATGGTACTGTAGAGCACCCCGCCGCTCAGGTTTTTGCTGCCGGCGTAGTCTCCGCGCTCAACCAGGACGACCTCTACCCCTGCCTCTGCCAATTTATAGGCAGCTGAGAGTCCGGCCAGGCCTCCACCGATGATGATAACTTCATATTTATCTACACTCATTGAGTTTCACCCCTTGTTATTGTGTTTTGAATTTTTCAATTAGCAGGGGCAGGACTTTGTATATATCTCCGATAAGGCCATAATCTGATTGTTTAAATATGGGAGCTGCTTTATCTTTGTTGACGGATACTATGACTTTAGCTTGATCTACCCCGACCATGTGCTGGACTTGTCCGGAGATCCCTAATGCCAGGTATAAATCCGGTTTGAGCATGACCCCGGAGACGCCGATATATCTTTCTCTAGGCAGCCAATTGACGCCTTCGGCGATCGGACGGGTACAGCCGACTTCAGCTCCCATTGCTCCTGCTAATTCTTCTATCATTTTGATGTCTTCTTCGTTCTCAATCCCTCTGCCAATTCCCACAACCCGTTTGGCAGCGGTAAGGTTAACTTCAGTTCCTTCCTTTTTCTTTTTCTCGATAACTTTTATCTTAACGCCCGGTTCGACATAGTCGACCGCAACGATTTCTCCCTGACGGTTTGCATCTTCGGGCAGAGCACCAAACACGCCCATGTTAATGGTAGCGATAGTAATTTCGGTCAGGACTTTTTCGGTCCGGAAGGCAGCTCCGCCGTAGACCATATGCTTTGCCTGGACGTTATCATCTGCAACAATCAGCTCACTCGAATCGACTAATACACTGGTCCCCATGACTGCAGCCAGGCGGCCGCTTATCAGTTTTCCTCTCTTGCTGGGCTGGATTAATAAAAGCTGGGGACGTTCTTTATGCAATAGTTCTGCGATGGTTTCTGTGTAATCTTCCAGGATGCTTTCCTCTTTGACTTCGCCCAGCCAGTAAATCTTATCTGCTCCAAGCTGAATTGCTTTTTCGGCTTCTTCTTTGCTTCCGTATATGATTGCCGATACTTCCTCTCCCAACTGTCTCCCTCCTGCGCAAAGCTGAGCTAAGGCTGCCGTGGTTTCGGCCAGGACCCATACTTGTTTGATTTTACTCATCGTTTTTCACCATCCTCTAGAGTTCTTTCAGTATATTTTCAAACAACTGATTAACGATTTCTTCCGAGTCGCCTTCCAGGATAATCTGTTTACGCTCAACTTGTTCGGGAGCTAAGGTACTAATGATTTCTGTGGATTTTGGCAGTTCCTGCAGACCTATCTCCGGCATCCCCCACTGGGTAACTGGTTTTTTCCCAGCGGCCATGATTTCTTTCATTCCGGCGATGCGCGGCAGGTTAATATCCGTGGTAACGGAGATACAGGCCGGCAGTGGAACTTGCAGTATCTCAATATCATTTTCCAGGGTGCGCTCGACGATAAGTTTGTCTCCATCCGGGGTAATTTTGCTGACAGCATTAAGGGTAGCTGCGCCAAGAAGCTGCCCGAGTTGGGCACCGACTTGCTGGGCATAAAGATCTGATGAGCCTTCCCCGCATATGACGACATCTACATTGCCAATTTTCTCGATGGCGGCTTTTAAGGTAAGAGCGGTCAGGCTACAATCTGCCTTACCCAGCTGCTCGTCCATGACTAGATATAGATCTTCCGGCCCCCTGGAAAGTACTGCTTTTTTGAGTTTAGAGTTCTCCAGATTTTTGTCGCCGATGCTCAGCGCAGAGACTTTTCCTCCGGCTGCTTCAGCGACTTGCATGCCGGCTTCGATGGCATTCAGGTCATATTGGCCAATTTTCCATTCCGCCCGTTCAAAGGACAAGCTCCGGTCTTTCTGTACGATGATATCCTGTTCTTCCGGGACGATTTTATAGCAGGTTACTACGTTCATTTTCTTCACCTCAAATAACTAATTTTTATTATCTGCTTTTCTGTTTAGGGTTCCTGAATAGATACTTATTTCTTAACAATGCCCTTTTCGTAGAAAGACTGAATTTCGTTTTCATCATACCCAAGCTCGCTTAAGATATCTTCATTATCCATTCCATAGGTCGGCCCGCCACGGAATATCTGGCTGGGATTGTTTTTAAACTTGGGAACGGTGTTAATTCCTTTTATTACCCGCTTAGTACACGGATCTTCCCATTCAGTAATGGTTTCCCTTGCTATATATTGGGGATTGGTCAGCATCATTTCATAGGTCATAATAACGCTGCAGGGTACCTGAATAGAGTTTAAGATGGTGTCTACTTCCTGGGCCGTATGGGTTCGGCAGAACTCTTCGGCGGCTTTCACGAATTTTTCTGCCCGTGGTCCATCGGTTTTAAATATCACACCATGTGGTTCAGCAAAATCCGGATCATCGCCTAATCCCCAGAGATTCTCAACGCGTTTTAAAACCGCGGCACCGCCGAGCGCCAGCATAACATAATTGCCATCCTTACATTTTTGAACATTCTCCAGCGCTGCTCTGAGATCTTTATTCCCCATGCGCGGGGCTTGCAGCCCATTGTTTAATCCCTCGGTCATGAAATTCCCCTGCAGACGGGCTAAAGATTCATATTGTGTTACATCTATGCTTTCACCTCTCCCTGTCTCACGTGCTCGCAGGAGAGCTACCGCACAAGCCCAGGATGTGAAAAGGCCGGTGATATAATCACAGGTGAAGGGTTTGGCTGCATACGGGGGAGCAGGATCCGGTTCACCGTTAATTGCCATAAAACCGCTGAAAGCTTGTCCGATCGGATCAAAGGACCCCCGTGATACATATTCAGGATCTCCGGACTGTCCAAAGCCGGAAACATGGGCGATTACCAGCTTAGGATTAATCTCCCATAGTACTTCATCGGTAAGTCCCCATTTGGCCCAGGTTCCGCCCTTGGAGGATTCAACCATAATGTCACACCACTTAATCAGTTGGGTCAAAATTTGGCGGCCCTCCGGCGATGGAATATTAAGCGAAACGGTTCTGACATTGCGACGGTCTACTGACCAGGCATCCCCAAACATGCGAAACATATCCGGGGCGATCGCACTTTCAAGCGCAATAACATCTGCCCCTTGTTCTGCAAAAAGTTGACAGGCAAATGGGCCGGCGATGACTGCACCTGCACTCAACACCTTAACGCCCTGCATATTTCCGAATACTGGCATATCGCTTTTTTTCATAAATATGACCTCCTTGTATTAATTAAAAAAAATAAACTTCTTTCTTGCTGTTTATTAATAGCAAAATCCATACCAGGTTCTTGGCAAAGCAAGAAGCCCGGTTTATCCGGGCTTCATAAAATCAGGCTTTAAGTTAAAAGATATTTTTGCTCTTTTACCTGAACAACTGTTTAAACAATTGTATAATTCGAATATGATTTGGTATTATAGTGTACAATGAATTTGTAAATAAAAAATAATGTAAAATTTTCTCTTAATAAATACTGTTACTACCCGTTTTTCTTACAGGGCTTCATATACTATACTTAGGCTCAGGAGGTATGGCACATGGCAACTTATACTCAGGAAGATACTTTATTAGCCTGGAAGACGTTTATCGCCAGCGGCGTTATTCTAAAAGATAAAGTGCGCCCGATCGTTGCCCGTTCCTGGGAACATTGCCGGGAATCCGGACTAGATCCCTGGTCTTCATCCTTTCCTAAATGCTCAAATTCATTTTTAACCAAAAAAAGAACTCAATATGCAGAATTGTTATCTATTGCCAGTCCTGTGATGAATTATGTATGCACTCTTTTAAATAACAACATTTCCATCTGCGATGCTGAAGGCTTTTGTTTTGAGTTAGTTACCCCGCTAAAATATTATCCGCGTACATTAGGCACCTACGTCAAGGAAGAAACATGCGGAAACGGGGCAGTAACCATTAGTCTGAATGAGCGTATTCCTTCAAGAGTAGATGGTTACGAGCACTATCGCATAATATCTCATCATCATTCCAATGTGAGCTCTCCCTATTTTAAAGGTGATACGTTTATGGGAGTCCTTAATGCCGTGAGTCCTTTTGGGGACTTACCGGAAAAAGCTCTTCAACTGATCATATCTGCTGCTAAGATTATCGAACTTCACCTGGAGAACGATCAAAAAAGATATGATACGTTGGAAACCATAAAATTATTTAAGGAAATGATCGGTTGCTGTTCTCAGGGTGTTGTAATACTGGAAAAAGACGGAACTATATTGGCAGCCAATCAGGCCTGCAAACAGCTCTTGAGTTATACTAACCATGATGATTTAATCTCAAAATCTTTTACCTCCTATTTAGCATCAGCTAATGATCTATCCAAGCTGATGTCCTGCAAAGCTGAACTACTGGATAAACCAACATTTGCTTTGAAACGCCCTTTATCAAATAAGGAAGATACCCTGCTTGAATGCATTTTGATCAGAAAAAACCATATTAAGATGATCAACGGTGATATCCATACTTTGCTGATGATTGATAAATACGGCACGAATGATACAGAAAATACATATACCACGATTCCATTTGCTTTTACCCCGGATAAGAATCCTTTAATCAATCCTGCAATTTCTGTAAACGTCAAAAATCCTAAAACTGAGGAAGTTGAATACATAGGAGAAAGCCCGGCTTGGTCCAAAGTCCATGAAATGGTTATTAAAACTGCGTCATTTCCTTCGAATGTTTTGTTGCAGGGTGAAAGTGGGACAGGGAAAGAAATAGTCGCCCTAACCATCCACCGTTTAAGTAAACGTAAAGGTAATTTTGTAGCGATCAACTGTGGAGCTATTCCAAAAGAATTGTTATACAGCGAGCTGTTCGGATATGAAAAAGGAGCTTTCACAGGTGCACATGTCGGTGGATCTATCGGTAAATTTGAATATGCCGATGAAGGAACGTTGTTTTTGGATGAGATCGGTGAAATGCCTCTGGATATGCAGGTTAGCCTGTTAAGATTCATACAGGAAATGACCATTACAAGGATCGGCTCAAATAAATCTAAAAAGGTGAATGTGCGTATCATTGCCGCGACCAACAAAGATTTGACGGAGTTGATTAGGGCCGGACGCTTCCGTGAGGATCTTTACTACAGACTCAATGTAATCGATATTAAACTCCCGCCTTTGCGAGAACGTAAGAGTGATATCCCCATGCTGGCCAATTATTTTGTATCAAAATTTGCCGAACAGTTTGGCACGCAGCAGCCTCCACTCAGCGAAAAGGTCCTGCAAATACTTTATCAATACAATTGGCCCGGTAATGTGAGAGAACTAAAGAATGTGATGGAAAAAGCGCTGATTTTATCGGGCGGCAAGGATATTACCCCTAAATGTTTAACTGACCGGATCCTGACTTTTACCCCTGATCCTGACCATTCGAAAGACAATGGCTCTCATGATGCAAAACGCGAGTTGCTCGAATTATTGGAACGCAACAATTATAATATCAGCAAAGTTGCCAAAGCTATGAATATTACGCGGAATACGTTATACAGGAAAATTGAAAAATATAACATTAAATTAAAAACCTCGGTATCGAGCGATATTGAATAAAGATTCAGATAACCGTTTAAGAGTAGGTCTAAAATATTAACGCTGCACATCGATATTAAACCCGCTGATAGCAGAGGGGTTTAATATCGATGTCGTAGATTCTACACATATAGTTTGCACTGGTTCTGGTACATTTCTAATTTTACAAAACTAAGAAAATCAGAAATTGCTTTAGGTGTATAATTATGCACCGTAGTCATTAATAAATGCGGCCTAATGTAAAGAAACCAAACGTTGCCTCATCAGTTTGTATGGTTTAATATATTTCCAAACATTAAGGATTTTTATCGGTTATACTAACCGCCCCAATACCACTTTATCGATTTCAATAACACCATTGGTACTTGCAGATTTGGTAAATTGGAGCCTGGCAGCTACAGTACCTGCGGGAGCGGGTTCAGTAATGCCGGTATAAACCAGCCACTGAAGAACTCCTTGAACTAAAGGACTGCTGGTTCCGATAAGGCTAAGCCCCAGACCTATCTCACGGCCTCTGCTGTCAAGCCACAGCACTTTAACGAGCATAACCCCGAAATCAGCTGCAGAGCCTACCCTCCTAAAACCAAGTCCACAGTTAAACAAAAAACAATGGCCAACGGCTTTAGTAAGGGGAACAGCCTGGACGAGTGAGCCGCCAGTCAAGTCAACCATGGCATCTGCAAACCCCTCATATACATCATTTGCGGAAAACAGTGTTGTATTCACAGGTGTCCAGTTGTTCAGACCATCCTCGAAGCTGGGATTTATGACCAGGTTCTCTGAAGCGACTCTGGCGAAAATGACTTGATCTATTACTAAGGCAGCACCAGTCCCAATAATGCTGGCGGCGAATGAAATTCGTGCTTTCACTGTGCCAGTGGGGGCGAAATCAGTAATATCCAGGTAGCTTAAATAGTTACCTTGAGATATCAGCGTATCACTGGGAATTAAGAGATTGAGCCCTGATCCGATCGGGTTGTCGGCTGCATTCCGCCACTCCACTCTCACGGTCAGGGTGGCAGCCCCAGTTGCAGCGGCTGCGAAACTTAGCATAAAAGATGATTTAGCGGGCAGCCAGTTAATAGGTACGTCCTGAAACAGGGAACCGTTTGCAGTTGTTACGGCCTGGGCAACGCCTTCGAAGGGTAACAAAAAATCGGGGATAAATGAGGTATTGGGATCTGAGGTCCAATGAGCCAGACCTGATTCAAAGCTCGGATTTTGTACCAGATTGATACTGCTAATCGGAGCAAGGATTACCTGATCTATTACTATTAAATCGGGGGATGCTCCGACTCCTTTGCTGAACTGTAATCTGGCCCAGGCAGCACCGGCAGGCGGCCGGTCGGTAATATCAAAGAAGGTTATTTTAGCGATAAAGTTAATTCTTCCATTGGGAATAAAGATCCTGAGACCGGTGGCAATGATGTTGTGGTCTGCGTTCAGCCAGGATACTTCCGCTACCAGGTTGCCATTTAATTCGTTATTGGACCCCGAATATGCGTTAAAACTTAAAAACAGAGGACAATATTCTTGTTTGGGTATTAAAACATCCTGAAACATACTTGCTATTCCAGGTCCCAGACGGGCTACCTGGGTTCCTTCAAAAGGACTTCCATCAGAAACGATTACATTATCTGTCTCCCAACAGCTTAAATCAGTTTTAAAACTGGGATTCTGCACCAAATTATTACATCTGGAGCACAGCCCAGGTTTGGGCGGACAAGTAAAAGACCTATTTCATTTATGTTCAGAACACTTTTTAGATATATTACATAATATAAAAGAATATGTGGAGTCGAATATACAAAGGGGTAAATTAATGCGATATATAAGGCCTGTATGGGCTGAAATCAATTTAGATAATCTGGCTTTTAATATTAAGCAAATTCGGAATTTAGTTGGTAATCATGTAAAAATTATGGCTGTTGTTAAAAGTAATGCATATGGTATGGGCATTTCCGGAGTTATCGATACGTTATTGGAACAAGGTATAAATATGTTTGGGGCAGCAATATTAGATGAAGCCTTATTTATTAGAAAAAGGCAGCCTGAAATCCCTATTCTGGTGTTTGCTTATACTCCTTTTGAATATTCCCACCTGCTAGTAGAAAACGACATAACCCAAACGGTTTACTGCAAGGAACAAGCCGTAGCATTATCTATGGCAGCAAAAAAATTACATAAAAAAGCCCGCGTTCATATTGAAATAGATACGGGTATGGGAAGATTGGGGTTTAGGCCTTCGAAAGAATCTATAGAAACAATCAGTGAAATAGCCCAACTTGCGAATTTGCAAATTGAAGGGATTTATACCCATTGCCCTTATACCAACGAAAGAAATTCAGAAGGTTATTCTTTTACGCAGTCCCAATACGAACAATTCTGTCATGTTGTGAAAAGTTTAGAAGAGAAAGGGATTATTATTCCCATCAAGCATATGTGTAACAGCTTAGGTACTGTTTACTATAAACAAATGCATATGGATATGGTACGGGCTGGAATTATTCTTTATGGTTCATATCCAGAATTTCAAGACTGCTTACCGTTAAAACCTGTTATGTCTTGGAAAGCCAAAATAGGTTCTGTCAAAATAATTGGACCAGGGGAAAACGTAAGTTATGGAAGAACTTTTACTACCGCGAGAGAAACTACCGTTGCCACTCTTCCATTAGGATACGGGGACGGTTACAGTCGATTCTTATCCAACAATGGAGAAGTTTTGGTAAAGGGCAAAAGGGTCCCTGTAATAGGTACCATCTGTATGGACCAATGTATGATTGATATAACTAATGTTCCTGGCAAGGTTCAAATCGGCGAAGAAGTAGTTCTTTTAGGAAAGCAAGGAGATGAAGAAATAACTATTGAGGAAATAGCACGAAAGATATGTGGTTATATTAATTATGAATACATGGTTCTTATCCAGGCTAGAGTTCCCAGGGTCTATAAGAAAAGCAGACTATAATTAATTTCGGGACGTATGTTTAGATGTTTTTTACCTGATAACAGGTTTTCAGGTAGGGTTTATACCTAACTATTCCTGACCGTACCGCATACATTTGATAGACCTTTTGTTCCTTATGGTTTTATTAATGACCGCTACCTTTAATCTGGAAAGGCGCATATTTATCAACAGATATTTTTTCCTCCTTTTCCTTTTTTTCTCCCCTATAAATAATTTTCCAAACTTCAATCAGATAGCCGGGATATCCCTTAATTTCCTCTTCCCCGGAAGTCAATGTCTGTGGAGACGGGTAGGTCTCTAACACTTCAGTTTTTATTTCTACCCTTTTATTTAGAGGTTGACCAAAAAACCTAATGGTTAATTCATCGTTTTCAACACTAGCTGTAATAAGGATGTAATAATCCTTGGAATTACTAAACGATAAATCTTTGTACGGATAGCAGACCGTGGCGTCTCTCCCAGGGTCAATATAAGGTACTGTAAGCTGGTGACTATGACGTTCCAGAATTTTTAAGTCAGTCAAAAGTGCAGCATTATAGAGAGTAGATGAAATTTGGCAAAGGCCTCCTCCTATCCCCGGAACCAGTTCTCCGCCAATTATTATATTTGCTGCTTTATAGCCTTTTTCAGCTGTAGTAATACCAATAATCCTATTAAAAGAAAAAATAGCACCTGGTGCCAATAAATAATTATTTATTGTTGCTGCAGCCAGTTTAATATTATGCACACGGTTTGTAAGGGCAGCGTCAAATTTAGTGGTAAAAGAAATCATTAAACCTTTAATACCCTTTTCCTTTAGAGAGGAAACAGTAATTTGGGGAGGTATTTTTTTAGCAAAAGGAATTTTTATTTCGAGAGGGCTATTTGATTGAGCAAGGTTTTCTATAATTACTTGTTCAATATCATTTCGGTTAAAACGGTAGCCAGATTTTTCAGGTATTATTTCAACCTGGTTTTTATTGCTAAGTTTTAAATATGCATTTTCCGGCTCTTTATTAAAACGTTTAACCAAGCAATCAACGCTTTGGGACAAGAGTTCTCGATCTATTTGGTACTGGAACGGAACAAAAACCTTTTCTTTTGTCAGATATTTTTGCAGCGAAGGTCTTGCAGAACTTAGCTGGTAACCCGTATCAAATATCTGCTTAATGTCAAGGTTAACTCCCATATCTTTTAGCGGTATGGATATTTCTGCTCCTTCAGGCCCAACGAAGGTAAAATGGGACGTGTTTAGAACTTCTTCTACATCTTTAAAGGATTTGCCCCCCAGATAAATATTCTTGAAATATACCCCGGAACCAACTCTATTTGTGCTATAGAGATAGTTAAGAAATAATAAAGTAAAAATAAATCCCAAAATTAAAGATAGTATCATGAGAAGGCTCTTATTTTTTACACTAATCATTTAATAAATCACCTTAAATAATATACAAGCAAAAAAATAAAATATGCGTATTTTACATTAAAAAGCAACATATATAAAACCCTGCTAACATAATCTGTAAGCAGGGTGATATTATGGGAATTAATTCAGGCTATTTTAAAGTGATATTAGCAGCCTTTATTTGGGGTACTATCGGTATTTTTACTCGATGGAGCCAACTTGCTCCTTTAGATCTGGCTTTTTATCGAGTACTTATTGCCAGTGTCGCCTTGTTTTTGGTTTTGCCTCGGGGTCAACGCTTACTCATTTTACATACCAAGCATTGCCTGTTAATTATTTTGGCAGGAATACTATTTGCTTTAGACAATCTCTTGTTTTTTTATTCTATACAATTGACATCATTAAGTAATGCAGCTCTGCCTTATAATATGCAACCGGTATTTATGGCTTTATTAGCTCCAATAATACTTAATGAAAAAATGAAAGCCAGATACGTTTTTTCCTTTCTTTTTGCCGTGGTTGGTGTAGGGGTTCTTCTTACTCCCGCTTTGATTAACATTTCTTATGCCGATATTGCAGGAATAAGTTATGCCCTGACAGGGGCTCTTTTGTTAGCCGTTATTGCTATAATAGCGAGAATAATAAATATCGAATCCATTACTTTCGTTTATTATCAAATGCTCGTTGCGACTTTATGTTTATTACCTTTCGTGAAAATAACCAGCCTTGCAAATATCGATACAGCGGTCATTATTTTAATTTTAGCCTTAGTACATACAGCTGTTGCTTATGTTCTTTACTATGATGGATTAAAGACAATAAGCATTCAACATGTGGTTGCTTTAACTTACTTGATACCTGTTGTTGCTTCTTTAACGGGTTATTTCCTTTTTCAGGAAAATATCACCCTTTACACGGTTGTTGGTGGTTTGATCATAATTGTTAATGGGGTAATGGTTGTTTTTAGAAATTAAAGTTATAACCAATTCCATACTACGATTGCATCTTCTCCATTCCTAAAAAAGTTTTTGCATCTACCTACCTCATGCCATCCCAATCCTCTTAAAAATTCTAACTGAGGTCTGTTTGATACCCGGACTTCACCGGTGAACCATCGTGCACCTTGTTGTTTTGCAACGGCATCAGCTGTTTTTTGAATAACTGTTGCTAAGTTTTCCCTCCTGTATTGTGCCGCTACTCCCATACTAATAGTATGTGCTGAAGCCAAAAAGAATTGAAAACCTATGTAACCTATAACCTGTTTTTTATCTCTAACTACTATATAACAGGTGTTAGGTTCATCAATTAATTGAGTTATTTTAGTAATAGTTAAGGGCTCAGGAAACCATGCAGCTTCTAGTTCAATTATTTGCTCCATATCATCCCGGTGCAGCCAGTCTATTTGGTAGCCCCAGTATTCCCGGGGAACATAGTTATATTTAAGTAAGATATCAGAAGACAAACCTTTATCCTTCCTTCCGCATTTTTAACTTAGCGGGCTGCCTTTTTTAGGTTACGCAATTAAACTTTTAAGCGGGACTGTTTACCCATCCTGCTTTCTCTAAGGCAGCCCTTTAATACTAAACAGCAAAGGCCCAATGAACATTTTTCCCAAATCTAGTTATATATCACTAAAGGCTGTCAATTACATTAACCAAGCGTTGTACTCCCTCAGCCAGAACTTCGTCCTCCAAGGAAAACGTCAGCCGAATATGACCAGCTCCTGCCGGCCCAAAAGCAGACCCGGGAACAACCGCAACTCCGTATTCTAATAAAAGATCTACTACTTTTTCATCGTCTAAGCCCTCGGGTAGTTTGGGTAATAGGTAAAATGCACCCTGTGCATTTTCCGTTGATAACGTTTTAGAGGTAGACAAAATATTCCAAGCTATATCTCGTTTTCTTTGCAGGGTACGAACTAACTCCTTACTATAGCTATCCGGCGCATTTAACGCTGCCAAAGCTGCTTTTTGAATAATGGTTGAGACATTTGTACAACTGTTTTGGACTAAAATATCGTAATTTTTTGCAATATGTTTCGGGGCAGCAACCCACCCAATACGGAACCCCGTCATCGCAAACGTCTTTGAAAAAGTGTCAATAACAACAGTACGATCTCTCAATTCGGGATAGTAGGAAAGTGATTTGTGTTTAAAAGGTTCAAAAACAACCCTCGAAAAGATTTCATCGGAGACAATTGTTACCTGAGGGTATTTCAGCAAAACTTCTGCAATTTCTTCGGTGTTTTCTATTAGTTGACCGTTCGGCCTTTGGGGGGTATTAAAAACTATTAGTTTTGTTTTTGGAGTTATAAGTTTTTCCATATGCTCAACGTTTACATGACGCGAATCATCAAATTTTAAATATTTAATAACCGCCTTTTGATATCTCGCCCAGAATTCATCCGGGGGATATCCTGGATCAGGCATTATTACCTCATCGCCAGCGTCCAGGAAAAGAAGGAAGCTTGCCGCAATAGCAAATTTAGCCCCCGGGGTAACAATTATTTCTTCGGGTTTAGTAACCCTTCCCCTGCTGATCATCTCTTTTGCTAACGCTTCCCTAAGTTCTGGAATTCCAGGGCCTGGCGAATACCTGACAGTTCCTCCCTTTACCGAATCTCGGATCGCTTCAATTGCTTCTTTAGGTGGTTTGAATTCAGGTGAAACATAATCTCCTTTCTCCATGTGGATAAACCTTATCCCCAGTTCCTGTTCAATTTGCTGGGCCTTTCTCATTGTAGACCATTGGGGCGGAAGCTCAAAGTGGTCAAGCCGTGTGGTTTCCAATACATCTCCTCCTTTTGAAAATTTTGTAACTAAAACATAAGCAATTTTTAAGTAAAGGAATTTAGCTGCAGCAGTTCCCTTAACTTTGAACGTAATACCTTGCCGGTTGGAGATTTTGGAATTTCCTCTACATAAATAAATTGCTTAGGCCTCATAAACCTGGGAAGCTTAGAAGAAGTTATACAAAATCTTTCAAGTTCATAATCGTTAACCTTAGATTTTTCGGAAACAATAAAAGCTACTACTTTCTCTCCCCATCGCTCATCCGGAATGCCAACTACTGCAGCGTCATTTATCTGCGGGTGTGCCAGGATTATATCTTCAACTTCTTCGGGGTAAATATTCTCCCCTCCGCTTATTATCATGTCATCAAGCCGTCCTTTTAAAAATAGGTCTCCTTCCTCATCCAGATAGCCTAAGTCCCCAGTAAAATACCAACCATTTCTTAGTGCCTGATCATTAGCATCTGGCCGGTTTAGGTACCCGGTAAAGGCTTGAGGAGAATTTGCCTCAACAATTATTTCTCCTGTTATTCCAATAGGAACTTCTTCAGAGGGTAAAACCCTTCTATTGGCATCAGCAATTACAATCCGAATGTGGCTATGGAGTGAAGGCAGTCCAGAGGAAGTTGGTTTATTTTTTAAATCTGGATTAATAGTAATAGCATGCATTTCAGTACTACCATACTGATTAACGAAGACTTCGGGATTAAAAGTTTTGAAGCATTGTTCTATTAACGACTGAGACATAGGGGCCCCTGCGAAGGCCAACTTTTTCAAACTCGGTAGTCTTTTACTCTTATAAGCCAAATGCTGTACTAAGTCATAATAGATCGTCGAAACTAAATAAACAGCCGTCAATCTTTCCTTATCGATATAATTAATACAAGTAGAAGCCTCAAAATTAGGTAACATTACAGATAAGCCGTTAAGAATTACCATACTGATTAAACAATGTAACCCCACGGTATGGTAAACGGGCATTACACCAAGAGTCCGCTCAAATGGAGTCCAGCGGTGTTGTATAATTAATGCTAAAGAAGCCAAGTAATCACTCCGATGAGTTCTTTGTACACCTTTAGGCATTCCAAGTGTCCCAGAAGTATATAGAATAGTACTTATAGTGCTATCCTCTCGTTTGATGTCAGGAGGATACTCTTGGGGGTTCTCTCTTAGTTCTTGAAATGTGATATTCCCGCTGGTAAAATCTTCGTCATCTAATGTGATTTGGATTATATTTTGTTCGCATATTTTTAATGCCTTAGCAACCTGCTCAGAAGTCGTTTTATCATATATTACTAAGCGTACATCAGCATCGTTAAAGGCATGGGCTAACTCAACACTTTTCCATCTCGTGCTTAAAAGGACAGCAGTTATTCCCGCCTTATGAGCCGCAAAGTATGCAGTTATTCCCGATTCACTATTTTGAGAACAAATAGCAATTCGTTCTCCAGGATGCAGCCCGAGTTTTATAAATCCCCAGGCAATAGAATTAATTCTTCGGTTCCAATCTCTATACGTCAAACGTTGTGTACCATCAATGATAGCTTCTGCTTGAGGATAACGATGGCTAGCAAGTTCGATTACCGTGGCCAAATGCATTCGTTTACTTCCCCTACTATTAAATTTAACTACACCATACTATTCGTCAAATATTAAAACTGTACCACTTTAAATGACTAAATATTAACAAAAAAGACAACCGGATCGAGAACGTCAGACTGTTGGATTGATCGTTTTCGACCTCTTGTAAAAAGCATTCAGCTACATTATACTTAGTTCATAATTGTACGCCGTATAATACATTACTATGTCCAAAAAGCATGTTATTTCAAGGAGTGAAGTTATGAGTTCAAAAGAAGTACCCAGCGGCAGCCGGATTGATCGCAAAAAGGAAGAAACCAAGCAGAAGATCATTACTGTAACAATGGAATTGTTTAAGGCACAGGGTGTTGATGCTACTACCATGGAGCAGATTGCTCGGGAGGTCGATATTGCCAAAGGGACTCTGTATAATTACTTCCCGGTTAAGGAAGCCATAATCAGCGAATATATTCAACGTTCTTTCAAAGAAAGAAACTCCGAAAGAATCCTGCAGTTTTCCCAGATGCCTGATACGCGCTCACGTATGATATCAATACTAAGCACGCTAATGGAAGGAGTGCAGAAAGAAAAGGAAATCTTTGAAAAGTATTTTGTTTATCAGATACAAAATATGCTTTCGCTTAGTCGTGATGCAGGTTTTAAAAGCGGTATGAAACTTCTGGCGCAGGAGATAATTGTTCTTGGACAGCAGAGCGGAGAGATCCGCAGCGATTTACATTTCGATATTCTGGTTGCTTTGTTTGAGTTTGTATTTGTTGAAGTAGCGCAGGAGTTTTATATGAAGCCAGAAACTTTTAGTGCCCGCGAAACTATTGAAAGCTGTGTGGATCTTTTTATGAATGGTGCCAAAAAAGAAGCTAAAAGTATGTAAAATTTAGGAGAGGATTAAGAATGTTAAGTCTAAGAGCTCGTCTGGTTAGATTTTTGTTGCAAAACCGCAATTTGCTGCGGTTGCGTCCTAAAAGAGAAGTTATTGATTGGAATAAGTATGAATCGATACTCCGTTTCCGTCAGGATGTTGAACAAGGTGCCGGCAAATTCGGCAAGCTGCCTGCTGGAGTTCAAGTATTACCTGTAACCATTGCTGACATTTCAGCCGAATGGATTCTGCCTGCGGGGGTAGGTAAAGATAAAGTAATCCTGTACTTTCATGGCGGAGGATATGTATCGGGAACATGCCGGGCTCACCGATCGATAGTCGCCAAGTTTGTTGAAGGAAGTCAAACTGGTGCGCTCCTATTTGAGTATCGATTGGCTCCTGAACATCGTTTTCCCGCAGCCTTAGAGGATTCGCTGACAACGTATCGCTGGTTATTGGATCAGGGTGTATTACCTTCTCATATAGTATTTGTGGGAGATTCGGCTGGCGGAGGTTTAGTTCTGGCGACGTTATTGGCCCTCCGGGATCAAGGTACTCCCTTACCCGCAGGTGCAGTGGCATACTCTCCCGTGACTGATTTCAAATGCACAGGAGAGTCTTATCAAACCAATGCTAACGTATGTCTTGCCCCTGAGGGGACAGCACCCGCTTTCGGCAAACATTATGCCGGTAATAATGATCTGGGCTTGCCATATATATCTCCTCTTTATGGAGATCTTCATGGGCTTCCGCCTTTGCTCATCTATGTAGGCGGCGATGAAACCCTGCTCGACGATTCGGTAAGGTTTGCAAAAAAAGCCAAAGCGGCAGGCGTAGACGTCAAATTGAACATTGGGAAGGGTTTGTTTCATTGCTATCCTGCAGTTGCTCCCCTATTTCCGGAAGCTAAGCAAGCAATGAATGATATTTGTGCTTTTATTAAGACCCACATAGGTATTTAAATTTGGATTAGTTGAGGAATAAGAAGTTTCGACTACCACCGATAGGAAAGCTGGCATTTCCATAACAAAAAGCCATCCATTAGTATCCCCGGGGTCTGGGCCACCAATTGAGTGGCCCTTAGACCCGGAGGATGGCGACATAGGAAGTCACTGCGGAGTTATCTATTCGATTTTAATTGCACGCTTCTAAGTGCGTTGTGTGAGTATGATGTAAGGTTTGCTCTCCGTATTTTTATGATGTTATCTTATGGATTAATCTGCATTTCGGTAGTAGTAACAGTGTTCTTATCAAAGTGATAACACTTCAAGGTAGTTTGGTCGTTATTAGATGTTAACTGATATGGTACATCATTGAGCGGAACCTCTTTAACCTTTTTTCCTCCAGTGCTTAAATCATAAACATTGAGTAACGACTTATCGATATCTTTATTTAGTAAATAATTTTTAGCCCAAAAAATTCGATCTGATCCATTAATGCTGGTAATTTTAGAACCAGTCTTTGTATCCACCAATGCAAGTTCTGATGCAGTCTGACTGGCAGCATTGAATACATCTGAGAAAAGAAGTACTATTTTACTACCATCCGGTGAGAGTTGTGGATTCATGGCCGCTTTCATAAAGATTTTCGTTTGGCCATTTTTATAGTCAAGAGTTTTTATTACCGGTTGGGCGCCTTCACAGCTGTCGTAATAAATATAGCCATCAGAACCCCAACCCAACAATATTTTTTCGGGGTATTGATTCTCTGGATATTTGTAGGAATCAATAATATTGGTCTGACCGGTTTTTAAATCTTTTACGTATAACGAAATCTTGTCTTCATTATTGTTCTTACCCAGATATGCCAGAGAATCTTTCCAAATCGAATAATCAAATACGGTAATGTTGGATCCTCCTAAAGGTTCGATTCGATCGGCCGTAGAGTTCAGCAGAAAACCATCTCCTAATAGAATATTCCCATCAGGCAGAGCAGTAAATAACAGGTTTTTAGAAACCCAGGGTTTAAAAGAAAACCGACCCACTGATTTTTCCGTCTTGTTATCGGTTACGGTAAAAATCAGGCTACCATCATCATCAATGGTCTCGATTGGCGTAATAACATAGTTGCCAACTAACTCTTTCTTGCTAGTATCAACTGCAGTAATTGCAGTTGAATTAGTATCCTTCTCTATGATCATATCTCGGATGAATCCTAAGCCATTAGAGTCTGTAGCCCAAACAAACCCAGTGACTCCGAGCATGACCACCAGCATTAAAATAAAAATGGCGCGTTTGTTTTTCATGGTATTCCCTCCTATCTTATGGTAAGTAAATATTATTTACTTTATAATCAGAATCTGAGTAAATCGTTACATTTTGTGTTCTGGCCCCATTGTTATAATTCAACGTAACTGAACCTGTATAAGCTCTAGCAATATAATAGTTTATACTATAGGCGTTCTCATCAGGGAAAGCACTGCCATTATCCATTATATAATATGTGTATGATGCGCCATAGTTGGGATCAGGCTTTGAAGCTCCAGATACCCTGATAGCTCTGGCCCAGCTTCCCCCAGCAGTTCGAACCTCTCCATATAATCCTCCGTAACCGTTTGATGTACTCCTAGCTAGCAGCCCTTCGGGGTTCCTCTGGTTATAATAGTTATTACTACCCATTCTAATTTCGTAATGAAGGTGCGGTCCTGTTGCGTTGCCGGAAGACCCAGACAGGCCAATAAGATCCCCCTGATTCACAGATTTACCTACCCAAACTTGAGAGTTATCGCTTAAGTGAGCTAATCCCAGAAAAATGTCTTAAAGGCAGACTTCTCGGATCTCGATTAATTATCTATATGCGTTTTAATAAAAGCACAAATATCATTCATTGCTTGCTTAGCTTCCGGAAATAGGGGAGCAACTGCAGGATAGCAATGAAACAAGCCCTCCCCAATGTTCAATTTGACGTCTACACCTGCCGCTTTAGTAAAGCACGCCTCAGAAATAATTAAATAACCAGAGCTGTTTCTAATCATGATGGCATATTAATCACAAATATGGATATTTTATGCAATGGCCCGTATATTGATCTGCTATTAGTTATTCAATTAACCTCCTTTCAATGGAGTTGATGGGAATGGCTCCTGATATATGGCATGCCAGTAAGTAATTATCTGTTATCTTGTAAAGACTATATGTGAGTGCCGTAAATGCGATTTAGAAAGGATTATTTCCTTCATGGATAAATTCCCATCATTTGAGCAGGTTTTAGATGCCCAAAATATAAGTATTGAGTTACAAGTCCAGCATTGGCTTAAATATGAATTGTTTACGCCTCAATTTTGGATGCTTATAGGTATGTTATTTATACCGTGGATTATATGGTGGATACTGGTAGAAAAAAGAAGATTCCTTGAAATTATTATATACGGATTATTGATATCAACAATCGTAACTTTATTTGATGAGATAGGCTGTCAATTGAACTGGTGGGAATACCACTATGATATTGAGCCCTTGTTTCCGAGGCTAATGCCTATGAATTTCACATTTTTGCCCATTTTGTATATGCTCGTTTATCAGTATTTCACGAAATGGAAATCATTTGTGATGGCAAGTATTGTAATGGCGGTAATAATGGCCTTTATTGGAGAACCCCTAATGGCGTTGACTGGAATATATGTGCTGCTCGAATGGAAAAGTATCTATTCCTTTCCTATCTATATTATCCTGGCGTTAATATTGAAAGTAGTATTAAACTGGATAATGAAAGTACATCAGCGTGCTTCTTGATTATTAGTTTATTTCTCTTTTAATTGATCTCTTCCATAATCTCGCTCTGTCCGTCATTCTTCCCTGTCTCTAATTTCTTTTGAATTTAGTTACTAGCAGCGAGAAGCTATGTGATTCCTCAGATCACATACGCTGCGCAGCTAAAATACACAATAGCAGATCCCATGAACCTGTGCTTAGGGCAGTTTCTGGGATCTGCTATTGTTCTGAAATTTGTTATTTTCTATATAAGTTGAAACTGTGAACTCAAAACAACATTGCCATCCAGGTTCATTATGCCCTCATCCTGACCTCCCACCCAGGCAAGAATCCTCTTACTGCTTGCTATGATCCTTACTTCCCAAATAGCAGATTCAGACGCCTCTATCTTTTTGTTAATACTGGAAAAGGCTTTTATCAAGACGTTCTTAGTATACATAAGAACAGGCGCTCCATCCGTTAAGTCATAAACGTTAATCCTGACAGAACGAGTAGTAGAAGTATTATTTAGTACATCTACCATGATATGATCCAACCCCAGGCTGCTGCTTATAGGGCCGGTAGTCCAATGATATTTTGCTGCCACTTTCACACCATCCTTTCCGGTTTAAGTTTGGTTTAAAACTCAATCAATACCTTACTAACTCTGAGTTCAGAATTGTGTTGCCGGGAAGGTTATAATTAAGCCTTCTGCCTCCAATCCAGGCACGCACATCTCTGCTGTTGGTGCTTATTTGCACTTCCCAGCTCGCAACTTCTGGCCTCTCGGTATCCAGGCTTTTAGTGGTCCCGGGATTCAGGAGTACATTTTTACAAAATACTTTCTTTTTGGGTGTATACCCAAGGTCATAAAACCTTACCTCAACCCTCCGGGCCCTGGGAGAATCATTAGATAATACAATCAGGGTACTGTCATAACCCAAGCTGCTTCGCACAGGACCCGTGGTCCAATTATATTTCTTGGACATAATTAACCTCCTCTCACGGAATTGATAGAAATCCACTGCTATATTCTATGCCAGTAGTTGACTATCTGTTATCGGTTCAGAACGCCAGCAAATCTCTAGATCTTGTATAATTTTCGGCTATAATATTCTAAACAGGGAAAAGGAGTGTGTTATATGCTGCATACTTTGGGTCTAACTTTAATTATTATTCTAGTCATAGTCTTGATGGTTACAGTTGCAGCGTCCTTTGGCGACATTAGGCTAAAACGCAAGTCAGACCAAGAAGCATTGGAAGTTTTAAGTTCCGCTAACCTGGATCAGAAGGAGATTATCCGACAATCAGATCTAGAAGGGCTGCCCTCCTGCGTACAAAAATGGTTGAAACGCTCCAATGTCATAGGCAAGGAAAAGATCCATACTGTACGGTTTACCCAGACTGGCCAGATGCGTTCTGAGCCAGATAAGCCCTGGATGCCAATAGAGGCCGTCCAGTATGTTAATGTAGACAAACCGGGGTTTGTATGGAAGGCAAAAATGAAAGCTGCCCCTTTAATTAACATGGTGGGTAGGGACAGATATTTTCAAGGACACGGTAGTATGAAGTTTAAACTGCTGGCTCTTCTGACACTAGTGGATACCAAACCATGCATGGAGATGGATCAAGGTACAATGCTAAGATATATGGCTGAGATGATCTGGTATCCCACTGCAGCTTTAAACGATTACTTTAATTGGGAAGAGATTGATGCAAATTCGGCTCGTGGTACTATGACATGGCAGGGAGTACGTGCCTCCATGGTCTTCCATTTTAATGATGAGGGTGATTCGACGCACAATGTTGCACCTCGTTACAGAGCAGTAAAAGGCGGTTATGTCATGGATGATTGGGGAGGGGTTTCTCGAGAATACCGTGAATTTCATGGCATAAGGGTTGCAAATAAGGCAGATGTTATTTGGAAATATAAAACTGGTGATTTCAACTGGCTGAAGATTGAGGTAACAGATATTGATTTTAACCAACCGGGGCTATATTAAAGCGTAATTAAGCTCTCTTCTAAAAGCGCCTGTTTAATAAATGGCGGCATGGGATATTTCTCCCGCTTTAGAGCTGACATATTTAATCACTCTCCTGTTAATAACCTGGTATAGGTACTTCTACTCGATACAGTCTGTCACAGGCAGTGATTCCTCCTGGATATTTCCCTCTGAGATCCCAACCAAAAAGGTTCTCAATTTTTATATGCGGGTATGTTAAGTAATACAGATAAATCCACCATTTCATAGCCCTTTTGCTTTAAGCCTTTGATTATCAAGGGAAGGGCCTGAACTGTAGACTCCTGATCTTTACAGCTGTGCATGAGAATAATATCGCCTGGTCTTACATTCTCAAGAACATTCTGAGCAATGTGGTTAGGTTCTGGTTGTGCCCAGTCCAATGTATCTATCGACCATAGAATAATCTTTTCTCCATTATTATTGCATACAGCAATTACATCATTGTTTATTGCACCAAAGGGCGGTCTTATCATCGCCGGCTGGACTCCAATGACACGTTCAAAAGCCTTGTCGCTGGCTGCTATTTCCTTTTCTATATCCTGCGGAATCATTTTGTCTAATTCCTGATGACTATATGCATGGCTTTCAATCAGGTTACCCTCATTGTAAGCTCTTTTTACTATCGGTGCATAGCGATCGAGCTGGTTGCCTTTAAAAAAGAATGTACCCGGGACCTGATATTGTTTTAGAACATCTAATACCCTGGCAGTGAATTCCTCATCAGGGCCGTCATCAAATGTTAAAGACACCTGCGGTTTTTTGAATGTTCCATTTAGATATAAGCTGCCGGTGTTTTCAGAGGCTGTTTGCTTTACACTTTTACGCCAGTTCTGCATAGCTGACCATTGGCTCTGCGATAGCTTATCAGAATTGCCTAGGATGTCCAGCGGTATTATTTTAACAACCGGTATATCATTTTCCTTTGTATCAGCTTGAGATGGCGGGATTGATTCTTTGTTCTCGTATTGCGGTACTCTGGCGTCTTTAAAATTTTCTTTTATCCAGTCATATCCTTTTAGGCATGCGATAAGGCTAATAATTATTAACACAATTGCTAAGACGGCCTTTTTCAAACCAATCGCCCCCTTCTTTGGAGTAACATAATATATACGCAAACCAGGCAGGATGCTTGCAAAATTTACTCATTAGGATTGTTGTCCAGTATTATATTTTTTATTGCGTGATAAATTTGTCGGAAAGTAGTTGACATTGCAAGTCTAAAATATTAAATTTGAAAGATAAAATTTTCACTTACTTCAATTTATAAAATAACAAAAGCAAGGAGATTTTTATCATGGCTTTTTATTATGAGAGACCATCTTATACATTTAGTGAGTATTTGCTCGTACCTGGATTTTCTTCAGCCGAATGCGTACCATCTAATGTTAAGCTAAGGACACCACTAGTAAAATTCAAAAAAGGCGAGGAACCGGCTATCTCAATGAACATTCCGCTTGTTTCTGCCATAATGCAGTCTGTATCCGATGACAAAATGGCAATTGCCCTGGCTACTGAAGGTGGAATCTCATTTGTATTCTGTTCTCAGTCAGTTGAGGATCAAGCTGCTATGGTAAGCAGAGTAAAAAACCATAAAGCCGGCTTTGTTACCAGCGATTCTAATATTAAGCCTGAACAGACCCTAGCCGATATTTTAAAGCTTAAAGAAAAAACCGGCCATTCAACCGTTGCTGTTACCGATGATGGGACTTCAAATGGTAAGCTTCTCGGGTTAGTAGCCAGCCGCGATTATAGAGTAAGCAGAATGTCTCCTGATACTAAGGTACATGAATTTATGACGCCCTTCAAATCTCTTATGTGTGCTAAAGAAGGTATCACACTTAAAGAAGCCAACAATTATATATGGGACCATAAACTCAACACCCTTCCTGTTGTCGATGAGGATCAAAACCTGGTATCTATTGTATTTCGAAAAGACTACGATACTCATAAAGAAAACCCTGATGAACTGCTTGATTCACTAAAGAGATACGTTGTTGGTGCAGGCATCAATACTAAGGATTACGAGGAAAGGGTCCCCGCACTAGTAGAAGCGGGTGCAGATGTTTTGTGTATTGACTCCTCCGAAGGTTTTTCCGAATGGCAAAAGCTAACTATTGATTTTATACGCAATAGATATGGTGAAAGTGTGAAGGTTGGTGCAGGGAACATAGTTGACAAAGAAGGTTTTATGTATCTTGCGGAAGCAGGAGCTGATTTTATAAAAGTTGGTATTGGCGGCGGTTCCATTTGTATTACTCGTGAGCAAAAAGGAATTGGCAGAGGCCAAGCTACATCATTAATAGAAGTTGCTAAAGCCAGGGACGAATATTATGAGAAAACAGGAGTGTATATACCTATCTGTTCAGATGGCGGTATCGTTCACGATAATCATATAACTCTTGCCCTCGCTATGGGTTCTGATTTCGTTATGCTGGGCAGATACTTTGCAAGATTTGATGAAAGTCCCGCCAAGAAGTTTAATATTAACGGCAATTATGTTAAAGAATACTGGGGTGAAGGATCAAATCGAGCCAGAAACTGGCAGCGTTATGACCTTGGGGGCGCTGAGGGGCTTTCTTTTGAAGAGGGAGTTGACTCTTATGTTCCTTATGCAGGGAAACTCAGAAACAATGTACAAATTACTTTAAGCAAAGTTAAATCAACCATGTGCAACTGCGGTGCGATAACGATACTCGAATTGCAGAAAAAAGCCAAGTTAACCCGCGTTTCATCAACAAGCCTCGTAGAGGGCGGAGCACATGACGTAATCCTTAAAGACAATAATATTCTGGCCGTAAAATAGGCCAAAAATCAAGATGCGAAATTAAATAGATGCCGTATTGCGGTCTAGAAGCTAACGGGATGGTTATTCGATAACCATCCCGTTTTAAATAGAATATACCTTCCTGGCTCAATAATTGTAAATAAAGGCTTCCTACTTACAACAAGTCCTTTTTAATCTATATTATGATTTATTTCCCAGAAAAGGTGATATACTGTTATATAATAGCTATTTTTTTTTTAAAAAGGCGGCTCTACATGAATGAGCTCCATTAATCATACTACAGATTGGGAGGTCACAATGAAACTTGCTATTTTTGATTTTGACGGAACACTCTTGATGGGCGATACTCTACCCTGTCTGGGAAAAGAATGGCTCCGGCAAAAGCGTTCCAAAACCAGATATATGACCGTTGTGCTATTAGTTTTACCAGTTTTGTTGCTTTATAAGGCTAAATTAATATCCAGAGAGACCATGAAAGGATTAGCTTTTAGGAGATTTAATCGTATTTTTACCAAAATGACCCGTCAGGAAATACAGGAGTTTTTTCGTCAGGCTTATCCTCACTTATATAGGCAATTTAATAGAATGGTTCTCGAAGAAATTAAGTTAGCAAAGGAGCAGGGTTTTCACTGCGTTCTCCTTTCCGGAGCTTATATCGAATTGCTGCAGATATTATCCATAAAATTAGGGATAAATACGGTTATTGGAGCTAAGCTGGCATATAAAGATGATGTATTTGACCCCAAGGGGGACACTCCTTTTATTACTGGAAGGAGCAAGCACTTATTATTGTTAGAAGCCTTTGCTAATGAGGATGTTGATTGGGAAGCTAGCAAAGCTTACGGAGACAGCTATACTGATATTCCCATAATAGAAACGGTAGGCGAAAGGGTTGCGGTTAATCCTGACTTAAAGCTTTTATCTCATGCTCAAAATAATGGCTGGCGAGTTGTTACTCATTCTTCATCAGCTGGAATGTAAACAAAAGCGACTGGTTTTCGCCAGTCGCTTTTGCTTCCCTGCTGTTCTTTTCCTTATTTTTTGCTTCCCGCATAAATAAGAACTGCATCTCTTAAGAATTCCGCCGTTCCCGGTTGCTTTTCATCATAATAAGCAGTAAATCTTGGATCATCAACATACATCTGTGCAACACCCATATGCGCTTCTTTGGTGTATTTATCCCAGAAATAGCTTAACCACTGGCGGTGCAAATCGGCGGCTTTTTGAGCTAGTTCGCCGGCGGGATTACCGGTTTGAAAAGCAGCCTGTAATGTTGTCATAACCTCATTGCTAAGCTTCGCCACTTCATCATATTGTTCTTCTGTCATACCTTGAACTTTTTGATTAGATTTATTTACAGTATCTTCTCCATATTTTTCACGAACTTCCTTGCCATATTTCTTCTCATTTTCTTCAACTAACTTTTGCTTAAAACCTTCGAATTTTTCTTTATCACTCATTATATTTCCCCCTTCTGACACCGCAATGGTTTTATCAACATTTGCAATGAGTAAATCCAATTGCTCTCTTTTTTCAAGAAGCTTTTCACGATGTTCTCTTAATGCTTTGGTTTTATCAAAGGAGGGAGCCGTAATAATTTCCTTAATATTTTCCAGGCTTACATCCAGTTCTCTGTAAAAAAGAATCTGCTGTAATGCATCAACCTCATCCTGGCCATAAATACGATACCCTGATGAGTTAATTCTAGCCGGCTTTAGAATACCTATATCATCGTAGTATCTCAATGTTCTGGTGCTGATACCTGCCATCTGACCTAGCTTTTTTATTGTGTATTCCACGTTCCCGCCTCCTGACAATATAACTATAAACCTTTACGCAACGTTAATGTCAACAGGCTTTCTAAACTATTTTAACAGATTTTAAAATAGTTCCATTTGTTTAATCACCTGTGGAAAGTGGATCGAAAAAGTAGTTCCGTCTGAACCTGTTTCAACCTCAATCCTGGCATTATGCCGGGCTGCTATACTGTAGCACACCGCCAAACCGAGGCCAGTACCATTTTCTTTGGTGGTAAGGAATGGGGTTCCAATCATATCAAGTACCTTCGGATCTAGACCAGGCCCTTCGTCTTTCACATGTAAAATAACTTCTTCACCCTGTTCTACGGTGCTGATAGTAATCTTCCTCCCAGGCAGCATGGCTTCCAGTCCGTTGCGGACCAGGTTCAATATCATCTGACGGATTTCCTTCTCATCGATGAGAATCATGGAAGGGTTGCCCAAATCCAGTATTACATCCATCTCTTGATAATTGGCGTCGGCTTTAATTATTGGATAGAGGCTTATTACTATTGAGTCGACATGTTGGGGAGTCAAATCCACCGGCTTGTTTCTGGCCATACCCAAATATTCTGAAATAATTGAATTAGCCCGGTCAAGCTCTTCAATCATTAGTTCAAAATACATTAAGTCATTCGCATAGCAATCCTTAATACTAAGCATTTGAAGGAAACCACGAATGGCGGTCATGGGGTTCCTTATTTCGTGTCCAATACTAGCAGCCATTTGGCCTATCAGATTTAACCGATCAAGTTTTTCAAATTCTCTTTGCATGGCTTTCTGGTCGGTAATGTCAATACAAGCTGTCAGATGACAAGCCTTTGCATCCAAAGTGAGTGATTGACTCCAACAAAGGACATATCGAATTTCACCTGTTTTAGTGTATAAATTAATAGGAGCATTCTCTATTCTTCCATTTTTAAAAAGAATATCCAGGTGTTCCAACTCATTTCCCTGCTCCCTGCAAAATTCAATTTTACTGGTACTGTACCCGATAATTTCCGCACGAGTATAGCCAAGAGCATTACAAAATGCTTCATTAGCATCAATTATTTCTTCTTCTTCCACAGTTGCCAATGCCATCATAATTGGACTTCCATGAAAAGCTTTAGAAAACTTCTCTTCTGATTGGCGCAAGGCAGTTTCAGCATTTTTACGTTTAGTAATATCTAATGATGTACCTTCAAAGTAGAGAATGTGACCGTTGTCATCGCGAACCGCCCGTGCATTTTCCGAAACCCAGACCAATGTACCATCTTTACGGCTTATCTGGCGTTCAATACCTTGTATTTCTGTGCAGCCCTCAAACAAATTAAGATAATCAACACCTGAGGCCAATGAAACTACCTCCTCAGGCTTATCGTAACCCAAAATACGTGCCATCGATGGGTTAACCAGCATATAGCACCCGTTTCTTGCAACCTGGAAGATACCCTCAATGGCGTTTTCGAATATGGAACGGTAGTTTTTTTCAGTCTCCATTAACTCCGAATATAATCTGGCATTTTCCAGAACACTTGCAATAGTGCTGGCTAATAAATTTAACGCCTTGGTTTTTTTAATGGGGAAGGCAGATTTCTTGAGCAAATTAACATTTAAGACGCCGACACAATTCCCACCTAACAGCAGCGGCATAGAAATGAATGATTTGATTTCCGACCGCGGTTTGGTGGGAGCAAAACGAGCATCATTAATCTGACCCGGAAGCAGCACGGTCTCACGGTTCGAGTAAACCCATCCAGCTATCCCCTGTGTTATAGGGATACGCTCCCCTAAAATGCCTATTCTATCTTCACCACGGGCAATAGCTACATATAATTCACCTGTTTTGGTTGGCAGCATAATGGACATTTCATCTGCTTCACATTGTTCTATAACTGAGTCAGCTATCTTATTAAGAACTACATTGATGTCGAGTGCAACAGTAGAGTTCATGATAAGATTATAAATTGCCATAGATTCACGCAAATGAAGGTTCTCATTTTTTAGACGCCTCATTTCCATAGCCCGCGACATTACTTGTAACAACATATTTAATTTAAATGGTTTTAAAAGATAATCGAAAGCTCCTAACTTCATAGCTTCAACTGCAGTTTGTATAGATCCATAGCCGGTCATTATTATACCTACCACATCGGGGTCAATTTCTATTGCCTTCTTTAAAAACTCAATTCCATCCATTTCGAGCATCATTAGATCGAGCAGTATAAGATCGAATTCCTGTTTTTGAAGTGCTGTCAGGGCATCGGTCCCAGATCCAAAAGCAGTGGTTTCGTATCCGTGATTATCAAGGGTTTCGCATAGGGCGGTTCTAAGTTCTACCTCATCGTCAACAACCATAACATAACCTAATTTAGTCATAAATAATTCTTTAACCTCCAAGTACATAGATTGAAAATTCAATTAACAAATACTTAATTCACAATCGGTAATTTAATTAGAATAGTGGTACCTTTTCCGACCTCACTTGTAATGATTATCGAACCACCGTGGTGCTCCTGTACGATACGGCGGCAAATAGACAACCCCAGCCCGGTACCTTTACCCTCGGGTTTAGTAGTAAAATAAGGGTCCATAACTTTGGCGAGATCGTTATGATTTATCCCTATACCTGTATCAGTAAAATTAATAGCCACGCAATTAGTAATTGAATCGGTTTTTATCTCAATGGTCAGTGTTCCACCCTCTGGCATAGCGTCGCAGGCATTCGTAAAAAGGTTGAGAAATAGCTGCTGTAGTTCCTGACGATCGGCTTGAAGCTTTTGCACCAGGGGTCGATAATCCCGCTTCACTTTAATTCTATTTTTCCTAAAATGATAATTTATAAGTTCTAATGCGTATTCTATTTCCTGACAGACATCAATTGTTATAAACTGCCGTTGGCTGCGTCGGCTGAATTCAAGCAGGTTTGTAACGAGCGCAGCCATGCGTTCTACCTCCTGAGATATAATCTGCAGCGATCGATAGGCCGAATCATTAGGGGAAAACCGGCTGACCAGAGACTCTGCCCGCAAGCTTATGGTCGCCAATGGATTATTCAGTTCGTGCGCGATACTAGCCGCCAACTCACCCATTGTCGCCATTCTGTCCACTTGTAAAAGTTGTTGGTTTATAAATTGAACTTCTTCTCTCTTCTTCTCAAGCTCCAGGGTTAAGGCAAGCAGGCCCTGGTTAGTTGCATCCAATTCGTCCTGCAGTAAGCGGTTTCTCTGAAGTTCGGCGTGAAGCTGTTCTCTTAACTGACTTAGCTCCAAACTATCCTGGCTCAACTTTTATCACCCATTTGCAAGAATTTTTTACTAATTACAATGACTGTTGCATCATCGTTATCTTTGGCCAAATTCTGAAGAAGTCTTTGTGAAGCCTGCGTTGCCTGAAGCCCAGCCAGCTCAGGGAAATCATTCCAATGCCAATTGGTTTTTAAACCATCCGTTTGCAGTATAAAAATATAGTCAGAACTCCAATCGTAATTAGTAACAACCGGATCGGGTGCATTAAAACCAATTACCCCTCGCTGCACTTTGAAACTATATGGAGTCAGGTTCCCAAATACTTTGACCTCGATATTGCCAACACTGGCAAAAGTCAATTTAATAGGGTCATTTCTCCAGTCAAATCTAGCCAATGCCATTACTACTCCTCTGGTGGCTCGGCAGGCCCGATCTACACCACGAAAAATTGCCTCCAGCGGTTGATCGTAATGCCTCTCTATATATTCCCTGGCTACCTGAGCGGAATGATTTGCATAATGTCCGTGTCCCAAGCCATCAATTAATCCGACTAATGTAGATTCATTCCAATGCCTGATTACAAAAGCATCCCCGTTTAATTCCATGTTATGATAGGCCCGAGTTGTAACCCCAAAGGAGAGTGGGCGTATCTTCGTACCTCTCTCATTTTCCCGTTTCCACTTCAGGCATCTGACCATAGTACCGGTCTTGCCATCATTCCTGGGTTGAATTTCAAGCTCATCCATCAGCCGATTAACCGTACCCAATCCGTAACCAAGACTGCCTGCAGTCGAAAAGCCATCAGTAATAGCCTGATTGATGTCAGTAATGCCAAGTCCATTGTCCTGCGCTTCTATCTTGATACCAATGCGGCTGCTGTCATTAAGCGGTGTTAATATTACATGTCCTCCGGCTGCATGTTTGACCAAATTTGATGCCAGTTCGCTGACAACTATGCCAATCTCCTCACTCTCTTCCACATTGAAGCCCAGTTGGATAGCCATAGCCTTCACTAACCGACGCGCCTCACTTCCATCGCTTAAATGAAAGACAGGTACTCTGCATTCTTTGGGAAGCTGCATAATTAGTACCTCCTGCGCCATTTCTTGATAATGATGGTGGTGCCTTCACCTGGATGGGAGTTAATTTCCATCTCGTCCATAAGTCTCTTGGACCCCGGGAGCCCCAGTCCCAGACCATGGCTGGTGGAATAACCTTCGCGCATAACTTGTTCCAAATCAGCGATACCGGGGCCATTATCTTCAAATGTCAACTCTATACCCACCATTGTGTTTGCTTTAAGAACACGCCACTTCATTACGCCTGAACCGGCATATAAAAAGACGTTGCGTGCCAGCTCCGATGCCGCAGTAACAATGCGGGTCAGGTCCGTGAGCCCGAAATCCAGCTTTGTTGCCTCAACACGTACCGTCTTTCGAACAACAATGATATCGCTCTCGTTATTTATAGCTATTTCTCCAAAATTATCATCGATCACACTTATTGCCCCCGTTGAAATGTGCTGCTTATCATCTCCAAGGCGAGATCAGCGTTCAAAGCGGTCATAGCGCCTCCCATCGTCAACCCCAGTTGAGTAGCAGTAATGGCAACACTGGGCTGCATGCCGGCAATCACCGTCTCACCACCCATAAGTACTACCATTTGAGCTGTTTCGGCAACCACTCGTGCAAAAAAGGAGTCCATCGTCTCAACAGCGGAAATATCTAAAACCAAGCCTTTAATTTGATACTGCTCCATAGCACATAGAACCTTTTCCTGCAGAACATTGACAGTTGTATCATCGGGATCAGGTGGCATCGCCACCAGAAGAACATCACGTATCTTTATCAACGATATACTTTCGTTATTTAACACTTTTACTTTACCCCTTTGCTGTGTAATGTTTATTTCTATTTAACAACCTGCAGTTTCAGCCGAGTAAAGGCGAAAAGCAAGCCTGACGAGAACGAAGACCTGGTGTTCACTGTAGAAAGATCAACTCCTAACTGCACCAGGGTCCGAGCAATGGCGGGCCGGATACCGGTTAGAACCACCTCTGCTCCCAGTAAGTGAACCGCTCTGACAGTTTCAATCAGATGCCGGGCTGTCTTCGAATCAATGGTGGGAACTCCTGTTAGGTCGATTAATGCAACAGCCGAGTTCGTCTCGACAATTTTTTGGAGTAGCTGCTCAACCAACTGCTGGGTTCGCATGCTATCAAGGGTACCGATCAGAGGCACCGACACTATTCCTTCCCATATCTGGATTACCGGCGTTGATACCTCGAGGATTTCTTGCGCTTGTCTGGTTATGATCTCTTCAGCCCGCTTGCGCTCTTCTATTTCGGCTATCAGGGTCTCATTTAGTTCTTCTAATTCTGCTGTTCTAGCCCTGACTCTTGACTCAAGTTCCTCATGAGATTTACGTAAGGCTTTTTCCATCTGCTTACGCTCAGTTATATCCTGACCCTGGGCGATTGTGGCAACCACGGTTTTGCCATCTGTATCAAAGAGAGTTGCAGAGTTCCAGAGTACTGTCCTTACTGTTCCATTAACATGGGCTATCGCTATCTCCACGACTTCCCAGCGTTCTCCAGAAGTAGTGAGACGAATTAAAGCCATAGATTCATCCTTCTGGTCATTAGGAAAAAGGAGCTCCAGCGACTTGCCTAATATCTCATTAGCTTGGTACCCGGTTAGGTTCTCAAAAGCACGATTGAAACGAATTATCTTATACTCCGGATCCCATACGATTATGGGTGCATTAGCATAATTAAGCAGGTTTTCAAGGTAGGCATTTGTTTCACGGTATGAATCTTCGGCCTGTTTACGTTGGGTAATATCCTGTCCCTGTGCAATAGTAGCTATTACTGTCTTACCATCGTCCGCAAAAAGTGTCGCTGAGTTCCAGAGCACGGTCCGTACTGAACCGTCAACATTAGCAATAGCGATTTCAACCGCTTCCCAGCGCTCTCCGGATGCAGTAAGTCGTATCAATGCCATTGATTCATCCTTCTGGTTATCGGGAAAGAGAATCTCCAGCGACTTGCCCAGTACTTCATCAGCCCGGTAGCCGGTCAAAGTCTCGAAAGCCCGGTTGAACCTAATTATGTTATAGTCCGGGTCCCATACGATTATTGGTGCATTGGCATAATTCAGCAGGTTTTCTAGATAAGAATTGGTCTCTCGAAAAGCGGTCTCGGCTTTCTTCCGGTCACTTATGTCAATTATAGCTAAGACCGATTCTTGAGTCTCCGGAATGATTCCGGTAGTAATATAAGCATCTATAAAAGTACCGTTTTTACAACTAAGGCGGGCTTCATAAGTATGGGGAACCCTCTGGGGATCGCTTCTTCTCAGACTGCGATAATTATCTAGTCTTTCTCTATCTTCTGGCGCACAAAGTTCAAGCCAATTCTTTTTTCCCTCTATCTCTTCTTTGGAATATCCAAACAACTTAACAAACTCTTCATTTACACGGCGTAAGGTACTATCATCGCCGACAATGGCTAGGCTGGACCCGGAAACTTCAAAAATTGCACGATACTCGTTTAATTCTTGTAACTCGTTCTTCCTGTCACTTTCTGAATGCATCTCTTCACTCTCCCCTAATATTTGAAATTAACTGCAAATGTAAATAAATCACCACTCATAATAATCATGAAAATGAGTGCTGTCTCTTGATTTTTTTCTCATGTTAGCACCTTCTATCTCTTTAAATCGCAATTAATCGATATTTATCTAAAATATTCCTTTTTTATTCTACATCTATTAATAACATCCTTTTTTAACCTCTATCCGCATGTACAACCATTAGGTATCATTAATGTCATATATAGGTATTCAATCCCCTGCTATATACTCATCTGGTGTTTTATGTTAAAACTGGATGATGATATCGAAACAACTTAATCACATTATTAGATAATTTGACATAAAATTAAGGCCAACAGAGGGACGTTCTTTTTGTTGGCTTATTTCGTTCTTTCTTTGTCGTGATCCCACAAACTGATCGTTTAAGATTTCATCCCAAAAAACGCTGGTAATTTCTTATCCCAGAATGGAATAAATTAGTCCATTCTGAGTAAAAGCCATCTTTAAATCTTGTTTTTGGTTTAGACCAGAAAAATAAAAATACCGAAGATCATAAACCTTCGGTATTTTTATTTTGTGTTTGGAACAACAAAAGGCCAACAAAAAGAACGTCCCTCTGTTGGGTTCTCTGTTGGGTTAATACATTTGTGGATTTATCACATAAACGATGGTGGAATTCGATTATCTCCAAATTATCCGAGCTGCGGTACGAGGTGGTATTTTATGATAACTATGTTTCGGATACCCTATCATCATTGCACCAAAAGCTTTGTGACCTTCCGGAAGTGCTAGTTCCTCAATGAGCGGAGGGAAGGTCGCTGCCGCCATACCAACGAATCCAGCCCAGCAAGCACCTATACCCATCGAATGAGCAGCTAATTCTAAATAGCTTAATGCTATAGTGCAAGAACCTGGAGAAGAAAGCATATCTTTTGGAGCATGAGCAATGATAATATGAGGAGCATTACGGCAGATTCTATCGTCTCCATGGTCCCAGGCATAACATAAAGCCTTCATTGCCATTGAGGCTGCAAATTCAGGCTTGTTGTCAATCATGTAACGCATCCAATCCACGACTATGGCAGCGATGCGGTTAACTTTATTAACATCTTCAATGACTAGCCAATGAACAGGCTGCGTATTATGACCTGAAGGTGCATAAGAAGAAGTCTCAATCAACTTTTCCAAGGCAGCACGATCAACTGCTTTATTTTTAAAACCGCGGATAGAACGCCGTGACTTTAATAAATGCTCAACCTGGTCAGCCGTTGGCAGCAGCCCGGGATCAACAGGCAAACAATCAACTGAACTCACGGTACTTACAGATATCGCATTACTTGGACAAACAGCCACACAATGGCCGCAGCGTATGCAATAGAGTTCGGCCCTCTTTACGGCATCTGGGAATGAATCAGTTTCTTTAAATACAATTAATTTTGCTGGGCATTCGTCAGCACAAATGCGGTCACGCTTGCATTTATCTTGATCGACAGTTAAAAAGCTCATTGGCTCTCCCCCTAAATACATATAGTCTAAAAATAGAGTATCAGATTTGCCCAAATTATAACATGACTTGCAAGGAAGGACAGCATTTCAGCCCTTGCAAGATAGATAAAATCAAATGTTGAAGGTAAGATAAAAGGGAGAAAACCGACTGTAATAAGGGAGTGTTAGGTACAATGTGTGCAAATGGCTCAGTTCCTGATTTTCTTCGTCCAGGGTTAAAAATTGTCTTCGTAGGCTTCAATCCTGGTATCCGTTCGGGTGAAACCGGACATCATTTTGCTAATCCCAGCAATCGTTTTTGGAAAATCCTATATGAAGCAGGACTCACACCAAGGAAATATGCGCCAGAGGAAGCCGGGCAACTTCTTGAGTTTGGGCTGGGACTAACGAATATAGTTGCCCGTACTACCCGGGCAGCTTCAGACATTAAACGTGAGGAATTTAGTGAGGGCCGTGAGCAGCTAATGCGAAAGCTGGAGCATTTCCGTCCTCAAGTTGTATGTTTTGTTGGTAAAGGAGTATATCAGGCGTATTCTGGAAAAAAGCAAGCTGCCTGGGGTTATCAGCCAGAGGCTGTGCTGCCTGGCATAAACGACTTTGTGGCTCCTAACAGCAGCGGTCTGGTTCGTATGAAACTAGGTGAGCTTGTTGATATATATCGATTACTAACATCTTTACCATGACCCAACAAAGGGACGTTCTTTTTGTTGGCTGACGGTTAAACTTGTGTTTGGAACAACGAAAAGCCAACAAAAAGAACGTCCCTCTGTTGGCTAAAACTAAAGCATAAATTAAACTACTCTGGAAAAACTAAATTTGGATACTAATTTAAGGAGGTGTTTAATAATGGACCTACGAGAAAATGTTCATACAGCAATTTCACATATAAATTCTGCCCTTTCAGAGATCGAAAGTTTCCCTAGAAGTGGTTTAAATTCAAAAGCTCTTGCTGAGTTGGATCTCGCGTACAACTCTCTAAATGAAAGCATTAGCCACTGTAAGGCTATTTTTGGACCCACAACTATAACGAAATAGTATTCTTTCCAAAAGCAATGGGCTTAAGACTGCTTAGCGCTTATGAATAAAATCTCTGCGTAATGCAAAGCACTAAAATATCTTAATATAAGGAGAGATTATTGTGAGAAGAGAACTATCACCTTATCACCGTTCGATGCCTTCCGATTTCTTAAAAGGATCGTTTCCTACTAATTTTCTTGAAAATTTTTTTAATAACAGTTTCATGGCCGGGCTGAGTTCCAGTATGCGCAGTGATATAAAAGAGAATGATCAGGAATTTATTGTAGAAGTAGAAATGCCCGGATATGCGAAAGAAAACATTACTGTAGAGTGCCAGGATGGCCAATTGACCGTATCAGCAGTTAATATGCAGAATGCTGATGAAGAAACAGGCAATTACGTAAGACAGGAAAGACAATTTGGCAGAGTCTCCAGAAGTTACAGGATGGACGGAATCAATGAGGAACAGATTACTGCCGAATACCGTGATGGTATTCTAAAGCTAACTTTGCCCAAGAGCTTTGATTCAAATGATAACAGAAGACGTATAGATATTAACTAACTAATTCTTTAAAGGCAGGAGGCGTTCCGGGTGTTTTGTTTAAACAACCGAAGCGCCTCTTAATTATCTATTAGGCTCCGAAATATCTCTCCAGCAATCCCTTAAATGCCATTCCATGTCTCGCTTCGTCTTTACACATTTCATGTACGGTATCATGAATAGCATCATAGTTTAGCTGTTTGGCTCGTGTAGCCAGATCCTTCTTACCCTGGCACGCGCCGTATTCGGCTTCCATTCTCATCTTGAGGTTGGTCCTGGTATCGGCGGTTACAACTTCTCCCAGCAGTTCTGCGAATTTTGCAGCATGTTCAGCTTCCTCAAAGGCAATCCTTTTATAGGCTTCAGCTACTTCCGGATAGCCCTCACGGTCCGCCTGCCGGCTCATAGCCAGGTACATACCTACCTCCGAACACTCACCAACAAAGCTAGCCCTCAATTCTTGTAATACTTCGGCATCAACATCTTTTGCCACACCGATCCGGTGTTCATCAGCCCAGTTTAATTCCATGTTTTCTTTAAGTTCATTGAACTTCTCAGGCAATGAATTGCATTGAGGACATTTAGTTGGGGGAGTGTCTCCCTGGTGAACATAACCGCATACACTACATACCCATTTTTTCATAAAGATAATACCTCCTTAATTAATAACTTTTAAATTTCAATTTATATGATCATCCCGATTGTTTAAACATCTCGGGCAGATGCCTTTAAAATAAATATGGCTTTCATTGACTTCAAATTTATCCAACCCACTAATATCCAGCAGGGATGTTTTTAACCTTATGTCGTAGATCTGTCCACATTTGTTACATTTCAAATGACCGTGAAGGGATATATCAGCATCATATCTAGTTTCGTTCTCTTCAATTGTAATCAAGGTTACGATCCCTCTTTCTACAAATAAATTAAGGGTATTGTACAGAGTAGTCTTGGATAGTGTAGGAATTTCCTGCAGCAGATCTCTATAGATCATATCTACATTCGGATGATTCCTACGCTCAACGAGATATTGGTAAATCCTCATACGGTGGTGAGATGGTTTGATATTATGCATTTTTAGTAATTTCTCGAGATCTCTTGTATCCATATGAATTACCTTTCATTTTGTTATTGTGTAATCATTTCATTTTTGTAATGATTACAATTTATTTATAAACCATCGGGTGTTGTTTGTCAACTCTTAATTTGGGTCTAAAAGCAAAAAAGGAGGATTATTTTAAATCCTCCAAGTTAACTATCTAGTATAAAGCGAGCAGTATCAGGAACAGTTAATCAACTGCCATGTAAGGCCCTGGCCATATCATACCATCTCGCCCCGCCATGGCTTGAATCAGACTGTTCTTCATTCACAAATCCGAACTTTTCATAATAATAGATCAGATTCTCTTTACATGTCAGCAGGATCTTCTTCCTCCCGTTTTTTTCTCCAGTCTCAATAAAGCTCCGCATTAATTGGGCTGCAATTCCCCGCTTCTGATACTCTGGAAGTACATCAAGACCGAAAATTGCGAGGTTGTCCCCATTCGGAATGTGATATTTCATACTACTAAACATTTCATCTTTAATAGTCTGGCTATTGGTCGCCGCACCGTTTATTAATCCCACAAGCTGACCGTTCAGATCTGCAACCAGGAACCCATCTGGGAAAGTGGCAATCCGTTCCTTTAAGGCCTCCTTTGAAGCCGCCTCTGCCGGTGGAAAACAAATCGATTCAATTTCCACAACCCTTTCAAGATCAGATGATCGTACAGTTCGGATTTCTAGATCAATCATTTATAATTACTCCTTTAGGAAATATTAATTAATGTTCTATCTAAGATGTTTTATCTCACATAATACTCCTGAAATTAGGGAAAATACTTATTACTAGGATGTAGGAGGAATTTCTAAAATGAATACATTACTGATATATGCTCACCCTAATCCCCAGAGTTTCAACGCAGCTATAGCAAAAGTCATTGAGGAAGAAATAAACCGCAAAGGCAGCTCCTTAAAAGTTAAAGATTTGTATGCCATGAAATGGAACCCCGTCCTTGGCCAGGAGGATTTCCAGGGGTATCATACTAGCAATATTACTGAAGATATCAAAAAGGAACAGGACGATGTGGCCTGGGCTGACCTCGTAATTATGGTGGCCCCCGTGTGGTGGCATTCGGTTCCTGCTATCCTAAAGGGATATATTGATCGCGTCTTCAGTATCGGGTTTGCCTATAAATACACCGCGACAGGTCCTCTAGGTCTGCTGAAAGGTAAAAAGGGCCTGCTGATCACCACTTCCGGAGCCAATCAGCAGGATGCAGACCAGAGCGGGATGATGAATAACCTGAATAAATCCCTGACTGCTGCCGTTTTTGGTTTCTCTGGTTTCCAGGAGTATAAACTCCATAATCTTTTTGCTGTTCCCACTGCCAGCGATGAAGAACGGAAACAAATGCTTACGCAAATAAGAGAACTGGTAAAAATTTTCGCATAGATGGGCCAATTAAAATCGCAATGGTAAGAGGCAGAAGTCTAGTCATTCTGTCTCTTACCAACAACTTCTCACAATATATCCGAGTTAACGAGCAGGTAAACCAAAGAAAACAAAGAGACCGTAGTCAACACCCGTTTCGGAGCCACCGCCGTTAGTTATACTTACATTCTGGAACATGATCCTAAGTTTATACCCATTGTTTTCTACATTAAAAGTCATAGTTTCTGGATCAAGAGCTTCTTTAGGCCTATTGCCAACACCAGAGAGTGTTTTAGTAAAGTCATAAAGACCGGTACCTACCACCTCAGCCCCTGCGGCGTTCTTCACTGAAACACGGCACTCTTGGGCTGATAACCGTTCCAGGGTAAGCCGATATTTTTCACCTCTCACTTCAAAATCAAACGAAGGCTGATCAATCTTATCCATTTGCCTGTATGAGTTAGTATTAAACATAATATCATAGCCGCTGATATTCAATGGTGTCTGCATATCAAGGTTCGCAAAGAAGTTATTCATATCTTTTCCCGTATCATAAGCCGGTTCAAAACCAAGAGTACTCTGTATTTTCTTGTTCTCGTAAGGCTTAAAATCAGCAGGCAGCCATTTGACGTATTTAGTGTAACCGCGATTATCGAGGTAGCCTAGAATGTTTGTGGACTCCAATCTCAGATTCATTGGTACATCGGCCTTTGGAGTGATTTTCCCGTCCGCAAGTATGCCTGCTGATTCGAGAATTGTTTCCAGCCGATTTATCTGGCTGACCCGCGATATTGTAAATGCATCCACTGGTGGTAAAACCGATAAGATTGCGAATCCGGCTGCCAGCAGGGCAATAATGCTATTCTTCGATACTGATTTAAAGCTCAGAATGATACCGCAGGTAATGGAGAAGATCCCAAAAAGGGCTACATAATAGCGTGATTCAGTTACACCATAGGCATTCAAACGTATGGAAACTGATATAAGCTGCATTATAACTACAGGAATAAGCACCTTGGGAAATATCATACGATATAGAGCGGCAAAGCGGTTTTCAATCAAGCTTGAAAGAATATATATTATCAGGCCAGCGGCAGAATAGGCTAAGACCATGAGTCCCAGCTGCCCGGATGGCCATTTCAGAGTCACTAAAATCTTAATAAAATAAGCTGTAAGCACCAGTGTATAAGCTGTAACGAGTGGAATAGCAATGTATGAAACCAGGATCTCTAAGAACTTGGGATACTGTCCTGCATTTTCCGCATATTCCCGTTCATTCTCGTCTTCCGAATTAAAGCGGGGCAGCAGAGATAGATAATAGATTGTTGCAAAAAGAATCCATATGATGGCCATCATATAACCATATGTATCACTGTCTACCCTGAAAAGCAGGGTATCAATAGCTGCAATAATAGCTGCACAGCCCGCGGCAAGCACACCTGAATACAGCACTGATGTGAAGGCGGATTTCAAATGTATAAGAGCTATTCTATTGAAGTCAAACTTGCCCCGATATGACGGCACCCAGATAAAGGCGCAGAACATAGCAAAAACTGCCACAAAAGTTCGTATCACAACCTCAGAGCTGATACGGGGAGCCGGCAGGATAATCAGGTAGTAGCCCACAGTGAGTAATGCGGATAATCCGTAAACCGGTAAACGTAGCTTTGACAACCGATCAAAGCGTTCACACTTGAACTGGGCGGTAACTCCTAAGAAAGCACCTAATAGGAAAGTGAACATCAGTTTTTCAACGATTAGATCAGGTTGCTTGTGCAGGGAAATCATATAACATACCAGTACAGTAGCACAAATCAGACATACAACTGTGAGGGGGAAGCGCGAGACAGCCTTAAAAAGGCCTCGCACGATACTGGCTATGGCATCGGTAAAGCGTTTCATTTTTAATCTCCTCCTCCAAAACGATACAGCTCTTAATAACTCATTTTAGCACTTTAGATCAGACCTTTACCTAAAAACAATCGCGAATTAACCCTAAACAACCAGGTAATATATGGCATATCTGCAGGCATGATCTTATCCCGCCTTTCCCACCGTGTACAACAAACCCTGGGTGTTGGGGGGTATACTGCTAATGTATATTTTGGCATAATAATCATAATATGGTATCATAAGCTACAATTCACATATATTTAGGAGGGTTTGTATGGAGAAACAGTTACAGGAAATTGAATCGAAACTGTACAGAAGTGAAACTAACTCCCCCCCCTTGCGTGAACGCCTGTTGCGCTCAGGAGAACTTAGAGCTTGGTTCAAGTATTATCACGGCCCCAATCAATGGGCACAAAGATACTATATGGAGGAACATGTCTTTTTAATGAGCCGCGTGCTTATGGTTGCCTGTCTCTTCACAAGCGGAAAAATGATCCTCCGCACCTTCAATCTGGACGAGATATCGCGTATTGAGCGCACCTATGATTTTGAAGATAAAACACCTCAAAGGCTGGTTATATCTGAGGCTGTGATTACCTTTAAGAGAACCAGAGATAAAAAACATCCCGACATATTGCTTTTCAAACGCCCCCTTCCTGAGGAACAGGGAGATCCCGAAGGGTTTGAGAAGCTTATGGATCTGCTGGATTAATAAACAAATTAATTAAGTATGCTTTATATACTGTTTGGCACCATTAACGACTAAATCATAGCTAAACAAAACTTTACGTGCATCAATTTCTATTTTTTGATCCGGTTTTTCGGCCTTAATGTTATTAGTAAACCATATAGTAATGCCATCAACTATTACAGATTGAAAATTAGATTCTTCACCTGCATAGGGTTGTCCCAGACTCACGGTCGGGACGTGACAGGAAAGCTGTCGGCCTCCACCTCAGCCACCCAGCGAGTGATATGTCTTTAAACAAACTTTAACATCGCCGCCTTTTTTCATAATATACTTTTGGGCAACGGGACTAACGCTAAACATATTTTTTCATCTCCCTATAACTAAATTATTTTCAGCAAATATGGTACGGTATTTTCTTAAAATTAGGACTTTCAACTTATTACCATCTTCAACTTTCTTAATATTATCACACTTTTTCGCCTATTTCCGACATATATAAGTAATGCAAATTCCCTTTTATTAGTTTGAGAAAGATAAGCTTTTTTAATGTAGTATATTAATAAAACAGAAAGGAGTTAGTAGTACCCTCTGTGATCAGGGGGTGCTTTTAAATTTCTTCCTGTACATGTAACGGATTGATAGTATAGGACTATGCAGAATCATGCGAGGCCCGGAAAACCGCATTATCTTCTTTACTTCTTCCCGTATTTCCGGTTTGTAACAATGCATCGGGCACTTAGAGCATACCGGCTTTTTCTCGCCATAAACACATTTATCTATCCGCTTTTGGGCATATTCTAACAGCTTTGCACATTCGGGACATAAGTCTTTGTCTGACCCATGCATTTCCCGACAGTACATCGTTAGCATCTTCTTTATTGTTTTTATCTCAAGTGATCTCGAAAAAGCCATCTCACTATCCTCCTACGATTATCATGACACATCGTTATTACACCTTCAAGAACCGTTCTTCTCTATCCTTCGTATTATGTAACTGGGATGTTAATTTCACTCAACTACATGGATACTGCAGAAAAACTAAAGGAGGTGTATATTTTGCATAAAAAACCGCATAAAAAATTACACAAGAAATCTTATAGTCCAAGAATAAATATTCCTAATCCATTGGCTAAATCATTTGAAGGTAAATACTTTGTTGGTTATGCCGATGAGCTTGCTCTCGGGAAAGGAACAAGCGCATGGGCAGGTTTGTTTAATCCTGTCGATTCAGGGGTCTATATGTTTGTTAACGTATGGACTATCACCGAGCTGCTGAACATTTCTCCCGTCAGAGCCCAGATTTGGTTTAACTCGAGGCTTCCAGGGCAGCCAATTGAAGAAACGCTGGTCACTCCTGCCAATAAGGCTCTAAAGCCCCCTCCCATGCCACGAGTAAAACTGTTGAAGGCTAGTAATGTTATTGGTACACCGACTGGCGGGATAAAGGCTTTTGTAAGAAGAACTGATCCCGGAACTACTCAGGTCTTCGAGGAAGATGGGAAATATATCTTCGCCCCCGGCGGAAATCTAACTGTATTTGTATCTAACCCAGAAACACCGGATCAATTAGCATCAGTCAGGATAGCATTTGGATGGTGGCATGAAAAACATTACACTTTGTAAAAAGGAATTCTTGAAATAATTCTGCGAACTGCCAAAATAGCTAAGGGCCAACATTTATACTTTTATAAGTTGGCCCTTTACTATTTGCGTTTAGATACCTATCACAGCATCAGATCCTATGTGTATTCATCATAATCGTACCCAGCGATATCGAATCCGGCGTGATATGCCCGGCCCGGTCTGACCACTTTCTCTTCAACCGGACGGTGAAAATCCTTTGATTGGCCGCGTGCGCATGCGGCGCACATGGTGGTATTTACCATGCGCTCTAATCGGGCAGGTTCAATCGGCTGTCCGCATTGATCGCATATTCCATAGGATCCATTCTGGTACTGGGATATAGCGTCATTGACTTTTTCCATTTCAAATTCAAGCATCTCGAGGAGACCGACTTCCTTCTCACGTTCAAAGGTGTCACTGGCCAGATCTCCAGGATGCTGGTCATAGCCAGAAAGTTCGTCAGTCGATTCTGATAAGGGCGTTTGAAGGATATCCCGTTTGCGGTTAATCTGCTGTTCGATTTCTTCTTTTCGAGATAATAAAGCCTTATAGTAATCCTGCTGGTTCATTTAAAGCATCCTCGCCTTCCAGTTTTATTACAAACCCTATAATCCGTTTTCTTCACATATATATTATTCCTGATTGACCTGCTTCAATACGTTTTACTATTAAAGCGAGTTCATCCTTTAGTATACGATTGTATCCCATACTGTTGTTGGGACTGAATCTTAGCAGCCTGTAGCTGTTTAGTACCTTTGTTGCATTGTAAATTTTCGGCAGGCGATCTAGGTGAGATTAATAATTGGTACAGAATTGCCGCTAAAAGACAAAATAGTAAAGGACCAACATCTATATTAAATAGGCTGGTCCTTTACTGGTGTGCGGTACTGATCACTTAGATAGTACCCCCTTTAGTTATACCCTGCTGGGGATACCTCTCCTCATCATACCTTGGCGGTAATGCTGTGGTTTAAAGGCTAATGAAAAACGTCTCCATTTCACCTTCTCATTTCCTACCCTTACCCGGTTATTAATTGCTTAAGCTTTCACTTATTCCCTAATCCTGGGTTCTTTACAGCAACACCATGGTGGTATGACTGTCGGGAATTAGTTATGAGAATTTGAAAAGAGCCTTTTCTCACTTCCCCTAGTTTCAGGGTTCCAGTACTTTTGCCTAGGATATTTCCTGGTACCATCAATATATGCATCTCTATTCAAAACGTCAACCATTGTGATTGTTATCATTTTCTTAAATGCCAAGTATTGATTTTAGATGGTTATTTTCATTTGGTATCGGATATTCTACACACTAGATAAATATTTAACTATTGAACATTAGTATTGATCAAATAATTAACGAGGATGTATCTTCCTATGCTTCATACCCTCCTGGTAACTAACGATTTACAAATAATAAAGGATGTACCCTTAGAGCGTTTGGCTCAAACAGATGTCAAATGGTTTTGGGTCGATTTCGACTGCCCCACACCTGAAGAAGGCAATCTTCTCACAACCCATTTTAATTTCCATCCTCTGGCCATCGAAGACTGCTTTCATCTATTGCAGCGTCCCAAGGTCGATTATTACGAGGGCTATAATTTCTTTGTGCTCCACAATCTAAACCCAGACACCCTGACCCCGGAAGAAGTAGACCTATTTGTGGGCCATAATTTTTTAGTCACTATACACCTCTTACCCTCCCGGGCGATAGAAATAGTCCGCGAGCGCAAATTAGAAATGGATATTACTTTAGCCAAAGGCCCAATTCACCTCTATTATCTAATCATGGATAAGATCGTGGACGAATACTTCCCCAGCATCGAAAAGATTGAAGACCAGGTAGATCAGTTTGAAATCCTTAAGCCCGGTCCCAATTTTATAGAAGATCTCTACGAACTCAGGAGTCGGCTTCTCGCCCTTCGCCACATCGTCATACCCATGCGGGAACTGCTTTACCGGATATTAAATTCAGAACGATTGGAGATCGCCAGGGAGGAGCGCCTCTATTTCCGGGACATCGATGACCATCTGCTAAAGCAGAGCGAAGTAATCGAGTCTAACCGCGAAGTCACTGCTGATCTGCGCGACAGTTTCGTATCCCTAAACTCGAACCGGATGAACACCATCATGAAGACCCTTACCATCGTGGCCTCCATTTTTATCCCCCTGACCTTCATCGTCGGTATTTACGGCATGAACTTCGACTATATGCCGGAACTTACCTGGCACTGGGGATATTTCGGGGTATGGGCTGTCATGTTGGGAATCGCCTTCGGGATGTTGATAGGGTTCAAAATGAAGGGTTGGTTCAAATAAATCCCTTGTACTGCAATTCACCAAACTTATCGGCACATTATATTGATAAAATTTTAAAAACATAAACAATATTGACTTGATTGATATTCCAATCTAAACTATTCAGAATAATAGCTTATAATTTGCTAAGAAAGCAATCTGGTAATAAGTCAATAGATTAAAAGAATAAAAACAGTAACAAAAAGGATAAAAAAGAGCAAGCTCACGCATACCTTAAGTCCTAAAGAGGCCAAAAGGTAGAAAATGGTAACTTTATGTAGTTGAGACTACTCTCATTTGTGAGTAGAGCTGATTTTTGTCCAGCAATCCATAAATCAGCCGAATGAGTTTACG